>OQVL01000422.1_pt1 | contig 22009 bp, 20 predicted proteins | sample 1691501 | NCBI WGS metagenome assembly OQVL01 (sample SAMN03418253, study PRJEB22391) | human gut metagenome | biome: human-gut; feature: organic feature; material: feces | host: Homo sapiens | place: Tanzania | collected 2013-01 | reverse complement strand
ACGGATCGGACCGTCAAACCCGATCTCGTAGAGGGCACGCATGATTTCATACATATCAAAAGTGCCGTCTGAGGAGAGATGTGCGGCTTCCTCAAAGTCTGTCGGGCTGTTGAATTTCAGATTGCGCACATGGGCAAAATGGATACGCCCCTTTAAGGAGCGGATCATGTCCGGCAGATCATTCTCCAGATTGGTTCCGTAGGAACCGGAGCAGAAAGTTACGCCGTTGTGCGGATTGTCGACCATGCTCATCATGCGGAGAATGTTTTTCTTGTTGATAATGATGCGTGGAAGACCAAACACGCTCCAGGCAGGATCGTCCGGATGGATTGCCATGTTAATGTCATACTTGTCGCACACCGGCATGATGCGCTCCAGAAAATACTTCAGGTTGGCAAACAGTTTTTCATCGTCAATGTCCTTGTACATGGCAAAAAGCTCTTTGATGTGCGCCATGCGCTCCGGCTCCCAGCCCGGCATGATGCTGCCGTTGGTATCCCCGGCGATGGACTCGAACATTTTCTCCGGATCGAGGGCATCCACAGCCTCCTGGGTGTAAGCGAGGACAGTAGAACCGTCCGGACGTTTTCTGGCGAGCTCCGTGCGGGTCCAGTCGAAAACAGGCATGAAGTTATAGCATACGAGATGGATATCTTCTTTTCCGAGATTTTCCAGTGTCTCAATGTAGTGATCGATGTAGAGATCACGGTCCGGTGCGCCGGTTTTGATGGCGTCGTGGACGTTGACGCTCTCGATACCGGCAATATGAAGTCCTGCGGCGGCAACTTCCGCTTTTAATGCGGCGATGCGCTCTCTGCTCCAGACCTCACCCGGTGCGGTATCGTAGAGGGTGGTGATGACTCCGGTCACGCCCGGAATCTGTCTGATCTGCTCTAAGGTAACGGTGTCGAATTTGGAACCGTACCATCTTAAAGTCATTTCCATAGTGTGTAACCTCCGTTCTTTTCTGCTCCGTTAAGGAAGTGTCATATTGGATGATTTCATTATATAAAATCCGCTTCAAAAGCAAATTGAAAGACTTGTTGCATACATTGCAAAAGTTGCTATCTTCCGCTATAATCAGGGAAGAGTTAAAAAAATATAAGACGAAAAAGGAAAGCAACGGAACGATGGCGGCATGAAAAGGTGCCGGAAGAGGAAATAGCGCATGCAGAAAAATTTACAGACCAGATTCAGCACCAGACAGTACATGCTGTCCCGCGATTTTGAACTATATTATTATAATGAACATTACACGTCAAAAGTGGATACGCACACGCACGATTATTATGAGTTCTATTTTTTTATGGAGGGGGACGTCTCGATTGAGATTGAGGGGCAGAGATACCCGCTCCGCTATGGGGATATGGTGGTAATTCCTCCGCACCGCAGGCACCGTGCCGTTGTGCACAACCATGCGCAGGCATACCGCCGGGTCGTGTTCTGGGTCAGCCGGGAATATGCCAGCCGGCTGATGGAACTTTCTCCGGCATACGGCTACCTGATGCAGCGCGCGGAAGTGTCCGGGAAAAATGTGTTTCACAGTGATGTGATTACATTTAACGCCACGCAGTTTAAGATCTTTCAGCTGATTGAGGAGATGCAGATGGAGCGTTTTGGGAGGGAGGCGCGGATACCGTTGCTGGTCAACGATCTGATCCTGCACCTGAACCGGATGGTGTACGAGGAAGAAAATCCCGCCAAGGTAAAGGAGCAGGATCTCTATCAGAATCTGATCTATTATATAGAGGAGCATCTGGAGGAGGAACTGTCGTTGGAAAAACTGGCAGGAGCCTTTTTCGTGAGCCGCTATTATGTGGCGCACGTCTTTAAGGAGCAGGCGGGAATCTCGGTTCACCAGTATATTTTAAAGAAAAGGATGCAGGCGTCCCGGGAGGCGATTTTAGGCGGTGAGAACATCAGCCAGGTGTATGAGCGGTTCGACGCCATGCGCCGATGGCCTCAGGGGTACACATCTGATAGATCTTGCCCACCAGGAAGCTGCTGAGGCCGAAGCCCATCAGCAGGATGCCGGAGACAAGTCCGGCCTTGTCGGGAAACCACTTGCCCACCGTGCCCAGCACGGCGTTGTAGGAGAGACCCGACGCGAAGCCGCAGATGACGCCGAAGCCGATGTACAGCATCAGGGTCGACCGGATGTTGGCCGTCAGCAGAAAGCCCGTCAGGAACAGCGCTGCGGATACCCACAGGTACACCTTCTGGCTAACCTTGCTGGACAGCAGGCCGCCCGCCAGACTGCCGACGCAGAAGAAGCTCATGACGATGGTGAAGGTCAGGGACAGCTGGGCGGCGCTCCACTGGGGGAATTCCGCTGCAATGGGACCGGACAGCACGCTCCACGCATACACAAGGCCCGACACCAGCAGCACGGCGCAGCCCACGATGGCATAGAGCCAGCGATTGATTTTTTTCATAGGCAGTCTCCTCTCTTGCGCGCTGATAAATCGATTTTCTGCTATTAGTCTAACGATTTTCTTGACATTTGTAAAACGGGGGAATATGATTGTCCATAAGGAAATTTTATGGACAGTTAATGGGAGCATATAGTATGAACGTGCAGAAGCTGGTGGCGCTGGCCACCATTGTGAAGATTGGTAACATGACACATGCCGCGGAGCAACTTGGTTACTCTCAGGCGGGGCTGACTTACATGATGAATAGTCTGGAGAATGAGATCGGTCTGTGCCTGCTGGAGCGCAGCCACAACGGCGTGCGGCTCAGCGAGAGCGGGCGGCAGCTGATGCCGGAGATCCGCCGCTTTCTCCGTAGCTACGACTCGCTGGACGCCGCTATCAACAGCTGTAAGCAGGCACAAAGCAGCACCCTGCGCATCGCGGCGATAGATTCTGTGTCGCAAAGATGGCTGCCGGAGGTTATTGCCCGGCTGAGAGCCGAATATCCTCATACGCATATCAGCGTCACATCTGGATCCCCCATGGTCATCAACAACTGGATGAAAGATGGTATTGTGGAGCTGGCGGTGACGGATCGGGTTTGGACCAATAAGAACTTGGAATGGATCAGCGTATTTAAGGATCCCTTTCGCGGCGTTTTTCCGCAAAACTCTATTAAAGGGGAATCCGTTCCGTTGGAACGTTTTGCGGGCAAATCCGTCATTTTGTCCGACTACGGGCAAAATGTAGATATTCCGCAGATTTTCAAAAAACACCATGTAGATGTGGCTTATACCGATGACCGGATGGCCAGCCGATCTGTGTTGGCGGCGGTGGCTGCCGGTCTGGGTGTCACCATCATGGCACAGCTGGAACTGGACTACTATGCCGTACAGAACGTAACCGTCTTGCCGCTGGAACCGGCACAATACCGAGAGATCGGTGTGGCCGCGCCGAGAGATGGCAAAATGACGGCGGTAATGCGGGAGTTCATCCGTTACTTGAAACAAACCGTAAAGCAGAAGGAATATCCGGCATTTATCTGAATGTAGCGAATCGATCTGCCTAAGGAGGAATTGGAAAAATCCCCAAATGGCTTGATACAGCCGTCCTCTTAAAAGGAGTTTCGTTTCCGTTGCTGTGATTTTATTCCCCAGGTATTCCTCTTACTCCAAATTTGGATCGCGTTACAGCCCTAACGGAATTACCTCGGGGGAAAGCCCAAGCGTGTTGTCATGGCGAAGAAACAGTTCAATTTGATAAGAAGCAGGAAGACCCCATAAAACTACGGGGTCTTCCTGCGTTGAGGTGAATGTATAGCGTTGAGCTACAAGCATGAAAAGCTTGCGAAGAAAGCTGCGTAAAAAGCTGTGACGTTAGTCGATAGGGCAGGCATCGGGCTTAGGATCCATTTTTGCGGCGCAAAAATCATAAAACATCTTTGCATAGCGGTGGCAGGCATCACGGCCAATCACAAAGGGATTTGCGACGCCTTCGGTAATGTTTTGAACTACAGCCAAACGCTCATTCCCGTTGTCGATGACCGGGTGATTGGAAACTTCAACATCGCAACCATATTTATCGCACTCCTCAACAAAATGGATTGCAGATCGAAGGTACTGCTCTTGCCACTCTCTTTTCCGGGGGACACCTGTACCTCCCCAAGTGCAAGCCATATGGGGACGTCCTTCGTCAGAAACGGGAAAGATGAAGGAAAGGACACCCGGAGAATGTCCGCCGGTACCTACGCAGTGAACGGTGGTCTCCCCCAAAGTAAAGTCATCGCCATCCTCCAAGAAATCAAAGACTTCAAAGGGGATAGGATTATGCGGATCATCTTCAGGAAGGTTGGTGTAGTATTCATACTCGGTTTTGGACATATAGATTTTGGCACCGTATTTTTTACGGAAGTAATCAGCGTTGCCAAAATGATCAAAGTGTCCATGCGTAATCAGAATGGCCTTGATATTTTCGGCATTCAACCCCAATTGCACCAACCCGTCTTCAACCAAATTTCGATAATGCTCATAGGGATAGAGATTGTCGATGAGAATCAAGCCCTCAGTAGTTTCCAGCACAAAACAGTAAACAAAGGTGTCGCCGATGACAGAAAGCTGGTCAAAAATTCTTGTAGGAATGATGTCTTCAGCAGGCACAGGACCTAAGACTTTGGGGGGAGGCGGAGCTTGATGCATTTTTTTTACTCGCCAGGTCTTCCGAATTTCAAATTTTGTGGTCATTTGACAGAACTCCTTATGCTAAAATTTTGAAACTTGTCAATTCTATATGGATTTCCGTTGCTGTTTTTTATTGCCAGGAAAGGATAGAAATGGATCGATACATTTTGAGCAGGAATTAGAGATCAGTAGTACCAACTTGAAAATGCTCGCGCTATTGGATTAAGAAGCCCCAGGGCGCAGAGAACGGCGGTAACAACTGGAGCCAAAGCAGCCATAAAGAACATTTTTTTCGAGTATTCGTCATGACAGCTTCGGTCAACAGTGGAAAGGAACGCAACACCCGTACCAGAGATGGGGGAGATGCCAGATGCGGCTGCGCCCATAGTGACACAAGTCAGATAGATAATAGCGGCTTCAGGGGTGGACGCCATGGCAGCAGCCATTGGATAGAGCATAGGCTGAATAGCGGACGCTGAAACGAAGAAGCTTAACAATGCACCAATCAGCAAAAGCACCGGTGGAATAAGCCACTCAGGTACTGTCGTGGCAACTTGCGCACAGAGTTGCATCAATCCGGCCTGCTCTGCGGTCTTCAGCAAAAAAGCGACTCCGACGACCATTATAATCGGTCTCAATGAAACCTTGCTGAGAAGAGTCCTCCAGTCACTAAGCCTGAAAATAATGACAAGCAAAATGCCGCAAAGAAAAACTTCGTAGTTACTAAAGAGCAGAAAAAACGACTCGGTTACTTTACTTGGAAAAACAAGTTTTAGTACTGGTGGCAACACAAACGCAACTACCGAAATACCTAGAATGATCAAGCTTTTCTTTTGCTCAGAGGACAAAGCTTCTCGGTCTTGCTTCCCCTCAGAAGGAATATTAGGAACTTTCCAACTGCAGGTAATCAGGTATACAAACAAATGAAGCAGCACAATCAGAACCAAGCATCCGATCCACACTGCCGTGTTAATTCCGGACCCATTCTCCATATTCATATCGGCAAGAATCCCGTTACGTGTGGTTGCATCCATGCCAATAAAAGGATTCAAAGAGCCGGCAATGAAGGACAGAAATGCGGTAGAAAGCGACATAAGAACGCTTCCGCCGCCAACACGGGCGACACTGAAAATCAGCGGTGTAATGATATACCGCAATGCACCGCTATCAAAAACTGTATACAGCATACTGCAGAGGACGAACAGTATCCAGGGATATAGCTTCATATTGCCATGAATCAAGCCAAGGAGACTCTTTCCTATGACCTGCATAGTCCCATTTGTCGTAAAAGCGGCGAAAAACGCCATCGCGAGGAGCAAGGATAAGACAATGGACGTAGGGAAAAACGCGGAGATCACTTTGTTGGCAGTCATCCCAAAAGCACCGTAACTGATTGCAAAAGCCGAAGCCATGCAGACTACGCCTAGAGGTATACCAAATTTTCTTTCGGCAAAGACTGCCGCTACCAGAACAACTCCGCAAATAATGATAATCGGGATATTCATTGTGTCTTCATCTCTCGCGGCGAGGAGCTTCTAACAAGAATTGTTTGTTGACTCAAACTGCTTTCGCTGACTCCTCTGTAATATACGTTTTCTGAATTTTCTCCAAGACAGGGTTGCTGACTGTGAGGATTACAACAATACCGATAACGGGAAGCAGGCCCGCCAACAGATAGGTCATCTGGTATCCGGCGCGCTCAACGATAAAGCCAAAAACGGTAGTCGAAATAGCACTCCAAATGTCCTGGAAGATAAGAAGTGTCGCCGTCAAGGACGGATAAGCAGCCTTACCCGCCTTTTTGAGAAGCATCATCAGGAAGGGGATGTCCCAACGATTGCCGATGGCATAAAGCGTATAATAGATAAGGAAATCAGTCTGGTTCTGCGCTCGAGCCATCATAATTGTACCCACTGCCGTACAGGCAAGCGTAACAACAGTAATAATTTTCGGATTGATTACATCGCAAAGTACACCGAAGGTAAACATCGCAACAGACGTAATAACCGCAGCTACAGCCAGAGCGGTGGTCATATCAATTCCGATTTCTTCACACATTATAGGCGTATAAAGATCCTCGACCTTAAAAGTGGCAATCGCGGTTGCAACTACAGCACACAAGGGAATTGCCAGAACATTGATGCCGGCAAAAGGATTGAAGGTCTTCTTTTTGCCGGCCGCCTTTTCAAGTGCGGCTGTTTTCACCATAGTGAGCTTTTCGTCGTTACTGTCAAAAAGCAAAGCCAGAAGGATGCAGATGGCAAAAAGACCTGCGGCTATAATCGAGGGGAGGAATGTTCCGTGCTCGGCAAACATGTTGATTGCAATAGGCCTGAATAGATTTTTTCCAAAGAAGCTCAGAGCAAGATACAAAGAATAGAATGTACCCAGCAGCCGTTTGTCCACTAAAATTCCCATAGCCGCTGCCAAAGCAACACCTGCCATGGACCAACCAATGCCGGTGAGGACTCGCGCGAGGAAGTAAAGGACTGTGGTTGAGGCAAAGGCTTGAATGACACTCGCCAGCACTCGCAGGGAAAATAAAGCGACCAGCGCCTTTTTAATGTCAAATTTCTCCACAAGGGAGCTGCCTGGACTCCGGCAAAAAATTCCCACGAAAGTATACAGCGTGGCAGCAACACCGATGACCGTCGCGCTCAAACCAAGACTCTTGCCAAGCTGGCCCTGCACAGAATTGACCATGGCCGCACCGCACTGTTGCGTAAAGTGGATGAGCATGATTAGAATAACGTTTCGGGACAAAACGTTTTTCAGATCGAGCTTACTTGTTTTTTTGTTCAAAATTAACATCCTTTCTCGTTTGAAGATTCCCCTTGTTACACGTATAATACAAATTTATTTTGCCCGATTAACAAGTAACAAGGGCTTTTGCTGTCTCTTGCCAGAAAACTCCTCTGAGCACACACATTATTATTGCTGTCATTCTACTTAACTTCAATAGCATTCTCCTATTTGGCTTTGTCGGATTCATAAAAGGAAAAGCTGCTTTCCCAACTGGCTATAGGATGACCCCAACTGGATACGTACAGGGTGACAGGTAACCTTTTGTGTGTTATAATAAAAAAATCTCGTCGAGTGCCGCTTCGAACGCGTCGCCACAGAGATATGTGATAAGTGGTGTCTTTTACCTGTACTCTGGCGCATTTCTGCAAGCAAGATGGAGGGCCTTTTATGCGAAGAAAAATTGTAATATGTGACGATGATCCCCTTCTCCGGCAACAGTTATGTACCTACCTGAATCAATTTCAGAATGAGTGGAACGAATCCTTTTCGATTTTGCAGTTTTCAAGCGGCGAAGCACTGCTGGAGAACATTCCAGATGAAATGCAAGTTCTTTTCTTAGATATCAAAATGGGTGAAACCTCTGGAATGGAGGTAGCACGAAGGCTGCGAACCAAATCCAACCCGGTTCTCGTGTATTTCATCACAAGCATGCCAGAATACGCTATAGACGGCTATGATGTGCATGCCTTCGCATTTTTGACAAAACCATTGCAATACGATGTGGTACGCAGCAAATTACGTGAAGGGCTACAGAGAATTGACAAACGCGCAGGCTACTTTATAACGATCCATCACGAGTCGAAAATCGATGTTATAAATATTTCGGAAATCCTGTACATAGAAGTATACGGTCACAGTGTTTATGTACAAACGAAGGACGGGGTAAAGCAGTGCACGGCATCTCTGAAAGACTTAGAAGCAACGCTATTGCAACGAGGCTTCTTCCGTTGTCATAAAAGCTATCTGGTTAATCTGCGAGCAATTACGCAGGTTGAGATGACCAGCCTTACTCTTTTTAACGGAACGGAAGTGCCGCTTAGCAAGCATCGCCGAAAGAACTTCCTGAATGCGCTGTCTGACTTTTCTGGAGGAAGTTATGGAGCTTGAATATTTGCGTAGCAGCTTTGGGTTTCTTTATGAAACCGTTCTTGCGATATTCTTCCTATGTCTGAAACAAAAAGAAGTCCTTCGCTCGTGGCCTCAGCGAATCGTTGGCGGAACTTTTTTGCTTTCCACTGCATGGTTGTTTATTTTTTATTCGCCGGGGACAATCTTCTTGTTTGAAACGACTATCCGGTTTCTTTACCGCGTTATTGCTTACACAAGTTTTTTGGCCTTTTGTTTCCATATCAACAAAAGACGTGCTATTTACTTTGCCCTGTTCTGCGCATGTACCTTTAATATCTGCCACAGTGTTATGCGCGCACCGGGCCTTGTCGGTTTGGCGCGCGCTACGGTAAAACTGGCAGAGCATCCAACTGTAAACATTTTTCTCTGTACAACGGTAACATATCTGTTCTTTTTTGCTGTATTCACTATCGTTTTCATAGTAGTGCCTTTCGATAGAATTCACGGAATTGCCGGAGTACACTTCGTTGTCCTCTCGATTGTTTCCGTCAGCACAATTTACCTGCGCTATTCGTTGGAACTCATTTATATCAACGGAAGCCTATATGACAAGCAGATTTGTATTTACATTATCATATTGGCCTTTTTCTGTTTGGCCTTCTTGTGCTTATTTGAACGTTACATGGTTGCCCGGGAGGAACAGTTTCAAGGCGCTTTACAGGCAATGGCAAATGAATATCGATTAAAAGCCCTTGAGCAGCAGCAGGAAAAAGAAAAAGAAATTTTGACCTTATGGCATGATATGAAACATCATATGGCAGCTATTCAGTTGATGGCTATAAAACGAGACGATGAACAGATATTGAAATACGTAAAGGATTTACTTGGAGAAATCGGCATATGCGAAAAAAGACTGTCTACAGGAATTCCTATCCTCAACGGCCTTTTTTCGGAAAAGATAGATGATGCAAGACGAGAAAAGATTCAAATGTCCGTCGACCTTAATGCTGCATCCCTTAAGTTTATTAGTGATGTTGATTTGTGTACTATTTTTGGGAATGCGCTAGACAATGCCATCGAAGCTTGCAAGAAGAAGGAAGAAACAGAAAAAAGGTTTATTGTTGTGTCTGCACAACATTTAGCTGGTTGCATAGTCATAAACATTGCAAATAGCTATGCGGGAAGAATAAAAATGAGCAATGGTCTCCCGGTCACATCTAAAGAAGATGCAGCCTTTCATGGACTCGGATTGTATAGCATAAAAAAAACCTTGGAAAAATACAATTCACAGATGGTAATGGATACTAAAAGCCCAGAAGTCTTCCGATTGACTTTTGTGATACCGATACCATAGGGAAGAGAACACTACTGTTTAAGGACTATGTTCTGCTGGAACAAGGCGACATGGCATATTATTTTTCTTTCTCACTTACAGCTTTGCGAATAAAAAGGCTTTTTGGAATTGGGCATGAAACCGCAGAGCTCGGCAGCCTTGTAGAGTTTCTTTCGAGAGAAGATGTGCGTAGCATTTTTGATGCGGATAATCCCGTTTATACGATTCCGAAGGAAACTATGATGTCCGGATTTCCGGCACTCTTGGAGTAGTGTCTTTCTTTGATTACAGCGTGGTCATTTTTGCGCCGCCACACGCCGCCACACGCAGACACCGCAGAACTTGCATTTTGTGCAATAATGGGTATAATAAGAATAGAAATACTTGGCGGGGAGGAATGTGTATGGTCTACACGATGGATGACCTGCAGCGTATTATTGCGCCTATCGCAGAGCAATACGGACTGCGGGCCGTGTATGTCTTTGGCTCCTACGCCCGCGGTGAAGCCAATGCCGACAGTGACATTGACCTGTTGGTCGATTTGACCGGCACAAATATTCGGTCACTGTTTGCGCTGGGAAATGTATACTGCGACTTGGAATCTGCATTGGGAAAAAGTATCGATCTTATTCCTGTAAGCGCATTGGAGCAGACCAGCAAGAGTGCGTCTGACGAACTATTCCGCAATGCTGTCCAGACAGAAAGGGTACGAATTTATGATGCAGCAAGCTGACAGACAACGCCTTACTCACATTTACGAATATTGTGTTTCTATTGAGAAGGCCATTCAGCGCTTCGGAAGCGATTTCCAGTCGTTTGATAGCGATGAAGATTTCCAATATTCACTGTCATTCTGCTTGCTGCAGATTGGGGAACTGGGCGGTGGTTTGTCTGAGGAGTATCGCCGTGAGACGGCCAACCGTGTGCAGTGGGGGCCAATGAAAGCCATGCGAAATATGGTTGCCCACGGCTATGGCCAAATGGATCGCCGGATTATTTGGGAAACCGTGACGACGGACATTCCCGCGTTAAAGGCTTTTTGTGAGGAACAATTGGAGCTTTAAGACGAGTTACATCTTCTGACCCAAACCGTGACCCAAACGCGGAAACGACCGGGCAGTACGGGGCGGACACAGCGGATGCCCCACTGAGCCGAAAGTATGCAAAAGGGGTGGAATGCGTTGAATATCAACGCTTTCCGCCCCTCATCATATCTTCACACGCAGGAGGTCATTGGTTCGAGTCCTGTACCGCGCACCACTGGAAAACCTTGTAACCATCATGGTTGCAAGGTTTTTTGCTTTGCCCAAAAGTGGATTTAGCCTTATTTTTAGCCTTATGAAGTTACCCGTTAGAAACAGACTGAATAAATTGCTCCATTCTCTGAGCGCTATCCTGTTTCATCTGTTTCGTAACATGTCCGTAAACATCCAACGTGAAAGCCGCAGTGGCATGGCCGAGATTTTCCTGCACGGTTTTAATGTCGTCACCACTTTTGATACAGGCAACTGCGTATGTGTGGCGCAGGTCGTGAAAGCGGGTGGATGGCGCACCGATTTTCTTTACGATCCGCTTGAAGCAGTCGTACACCGTGCGATAGGATAGGTATCCGCCTGTTTGGTTGGAAAAGACAAGACCATTCTCCTGCCAGGCATCGCCTGTTTCCAGCCTCATGCCGTTTTGCTTCAGCTTCTGCAGACGAAACAGAAACACCACCGAGGGAGCAAGAGAGATACTGCGGGCACGGTTATTCTTCGGCAGAGAGAAGTAGTATTGCCCGCCCTTTTTCTGCTCCTTGCGGAGTTGGCGTTTCACTGTCAGGATTCCGTTCTCAAGGTCAATATGCTCCCAGCCTAATCCAAGTATTTCACCCTCCCGCAGCCCTGTAAACAGCGCGATTTTGTAAAGATATTCGTGGGGACTTCCCTGAACTTCTTTCAGAAATGCAGCGACTTGATCTTCCTCCAGCGGGTGCATTTCCTTTTTGATAACACGGGGAAGTGTACAGGCATCCGTTGGATTGACGCGCAGATAGCCGATCAGCACCGCTTGCTGCATGGCCTTGTGAAAAACACCGTGAATATTCTTTACCGTCTTTGCCGAAAGAGGATTGACTGCTGGATCGGTCGGAGAGACAAGCTGATTGTAAAAGTGCTGTACTGTATGGGCGTTCAGGGCTTCCAGCTTGATGTTCCCAAGACGCGGTGCAATATATAACTCCACATTCTTTTTATAGAGATACGCCGTAGACGCTTTCACACCGCCGAGATAGTCCTGTGTCCAGATATCCAGCCATTCTCCAACCGTCAGCTTGCAGGGCGCTTTGTAGGTGCCATCGTCCAGCGACGCCGTGATCTGGCGCAGCTTCTGTGCCACTTCCTTCTGCGTCTTTCCGGTGATGCTGCGCTGGATCTGCTTGCCTGTGCCGGGGTCGAAGCCCTCTGTGTAGCGGCCCTGCCAGTAGGTGTGGGTTTTTCCGTTCTTTGTTGTTGTGATTTTTCTGATAGAACCGGCGCCGCCGGCTCCTTTTCCTGTTTTTGTACGCGGCATATACGCTCCTTTCCGCCGCGCGGAATGTACCACCTCCATGATATATCCCGCGCGGCTGTTGTGCAAGTTTTATTTCTGTGACGAAGAGATTTACTTCCGCAGGAACTCCAGCAGCGCATCTCTCGGAATACGAATCTGCCTACCGATACGGACGCTCCGTATTTGTCCGCTGCGGATCAGTTCGTAGGCGGTATTGCGGCCGATACCGAGGATAGGCATTAAGTCCTCCACCCGTAGGATCATGGGAAGGTCATGCAGATCACGATACTTATTCTCCATGGGTACTGCCTCCCTTCACGGACGCCAGATAGATGTCCGTCACGTCGGGCCGCTCATGTCCCAACAGCCGGGATACGGTGAAATGGGCGTCCAACGGCGTCATGCCTCCATCGACGAGAGATGTATACTTTTCAGCAGCGTAGGTATGTCGCAGTCCATGGAAGGTAATGCGCCTGTCCGGCGTGGTGGGGTCACAGATGGCGTCACGGTGACGGAGGATAAACTGCTGCATACCGTTGATGGCCCGGTCGGTGGGTACGCCATCCGGTATCAGCAGCTTGTGGCCGCGTTCGGTTTTCTCCAACAGCCGTTGCAGCATCATTGTGATACGGTCGTCCTCGATGGGGACGATACGGATTTTACCGCCCTTGCCTTTTGCGGTGAGGGCGTTTTCGCGCAGCGCACGCTCCGCCGCGGCGGTGTCCATGCGGAAGCACTCATGGATACGCAGACCGGCATAGCGGGCCAGATACAGGGCGAGAATGTAGTCCTCCCGCTCCTCCGCCATGGCACGGCCGATCAGCTTGCCGAACTCCGGGTTCGTCCATGTGCGATCCTGCTGCCCAAAGCGGCGGCGCTCCAGCGCGACACCTAATTCTTCATTGCCCGGCAGCGTGTAACGTGGCTGAGACATCTTATCGTGGAAAAAGCGGATGGCGGAGAGGTCGGTCTTGATGGTGCTGGCGGACTTGCCCTGCTCCTGCAAATAGAGAACGTAGCTCACCAGATGCTTGCCGCTGATGTTCTCCAGCTTTTGGAGATGGTAGTGGGTGGCGAGGTAGGCGCAGAAACGCTTGACCGCCTCGTAGTAGCGCTCCTTCGTGCGGAAGCTTCCCTGCCGGTTGTGCCGCGCCAGCTTGTCCAGTTGGGCAACGAGGGTGTGGTAAATACCTTTTGTGGTCATATAAAGAAATCTCCTTGTAATCGTAGTTGTGTTCAGATGGACGCACTTCACCCGTTGGCAAGGAGAGCCGTTTCCGGTGCATCTCCGCAGAAATGATAGACTGCCGCAGGCGGAAAGCCTTGGTATTGCGTGTTTTCCGGGGCCCGCCTGTGTGTCTGTCTCTCTTTACTTGTGCCAGGTCAGTACGCTGCGGTACGGAGGTTTTGACCTCTGCTCGTGTGAGCAACCGCGGACACCATGCCGCTGAACTCGGCTGCGGAAGGCTCCGCCGATGTCCTGTGATCCGCCCGGCGACGGATCTGAGAATATACGATACCCCGTATGACCGGCACCGCACTCTGACTGCGGCATACAGGGCGGGAGCTTGCCTCTCCCTTGACGATTTTCCTGCCGTATCGTCCCAACGGCTTTTACAAAACTTCTTTTTCCTGATCTGCGCCGAAGCAATTTCGGTGCTCTTTCTTTTCCTGCGGTATCGCGGCGATGGCAAGTGCCGCGACAAAAACGGTAAGCAAAAACGCAGGAAGAATCTTCCTGCCGTTTCGGCTTCATACGATCCTTCCTGCGTTTGCAGTATTGTTCAATTCTGATGGCCGCCCGTTTTTTCCGGGAAGGTTCATTTTGACATACTTCGGGTTCTTAATCAGAGCGAAAAGCTGTTGATAATGCTTTCCACCCGTGCCTGCTCTGCTCCGACCTAAATGCTTGATGCCTTAAGTACACGTTCAGTGTAGTACGGCGGCAGAGAAATGTACAGGTGGAAACTGCCGCGAGAAAATTTCTCGCAGCATAGTCATTGAAATACGAGGGCGCAATGGCCCTAATCTCGAACGGAAGCATGGTGCTCCTCAGTACAAACTTAACAACGTGTGCGATCCGAAGCATGTTCGGAAACCCCAGTGGGGCAGTGCACAAATAACTGAATAATTTTTATATACCACAATATATTGTAGTTGTCAATATGAAAATGTCAAAATAATGTGTCGAAGGAGAACGCGGCCAAAAACGCAATGCGCATTATTTCCGTATTAAATGCGTATTACGGAAATAATGCGTATTATGTGCGTATTAAAGGCGTATTATCAACTGTTTTGAACAGATACGTCTTGAAGCGAGTGCAGAAAAAAGAGCCATCAGAAGGTCTCGCATAAAGAGCCTCTTCGAGACCCTCTATCACGGCAACCCAGCGACAGGAAGCGTATCGCTTATCTGGCCGATGCTGCGGCGGAACTGACCAGCTTGGAGCTTTTTCCGCAGTATCTGACCCCTGCTGTTCGAGGTGGATGCGCTGTTCCTGAACGATGACCGCCATTCGAATAATATCGCAGTTCTGAAGTGCGATGGTAAATACGATTACTGTCCCATCTTTGATAACGGCGCGGGATTGCTCTCCAATATGCGGACAGCCTCTATGGATATTGAGCCGAAAGCTCTGATCGTGGCGCAGCGTGCCCACTCGTTCGGTATGACATTTGACCGGCAGGCGGGAGCAGTCTGGGCGCTGTATGGAAAGCAGCTATACATGCCTAGGCTGTCGAGAGAGGATATCTTTGCGAAACTGGAGCCGCTGCTGCGATACTAGCCGCAGCGAGACCGGGGGCTCATCACGAACAGAGTGTGTACTACCATTCTGCTGCGGCAAAGATAGTTGAGGTGCCCGCAGGCCCTGCATTTATCAGAGCTTGTGGGCCTTTTTCGTGCAGCAGGGCCGTTTCATATACCGTTGGTTCTTATGTTTTGTCGTACCAACCCAGTCTTGAATTTTTCAATTATTGGATATTCTTCTGTGCTGCTTTGCGGCAATAGCCTTTAGATATAGCATTTCTGCTTGCTGTTCTTCTGAGGTTCCGGTGGCGTCACCGCACATAATGCCCCATAGCGTAGGACACTGTCTTGACCCCAAGGTAATCGGTGATCCCCCAGCGGATGTGTGGTGCTTAGCAGAAGGCAGATATTGGCATTATTATAGACAAGTGAATGGAATATCCGAACTATAATAAGAAAAGAGATGTACCTATTGACGAAACTGCAACAAATGGATACAATATGTAGAAATAGAATTAGAGAGTTCGTTTACACAACGCCTCCGTTGTTGCTGCCCTGAGCAATGATGCTGGCGGCCTCCTGCTGGCTGTTGTTTTTGCTACGGAGGCAACGAAAAGAATTGCTGGCAAAGCTGCCAGCAGAAAAAGAGGAGAGATTATGCATATTCTTGTCACCGGAGGTGCCGGTTACATAGGTTCACATACCGTTATCGAATTGCTCCAGGCGGGCCACGATGTGACTGTGGTGGACAACCTGTGCAACAGCTCGCCTGCCGCCCTACAGAGAGTGCAGCGGATCACGGGGAAGAAGATTCCATTCCATCAGGTGGATATCCGCGACCGCGTAGCGCTGGAACGTGTCTTTGATGCTAAGCGCTTCGATTGCTGCATTCACTTTGCCGGATTAAAAGCGGTAGGTGAATCGGTGCTGAAACCCTGGGAGTACTATGACAACAATATTGGCGGTACGTTGGTGCTGGTGGATGTTATGCGCCGTCACAACTGCAAGAACATTATCTTTTCCTCCTCGGCCACGGTCTATGGCAACCCGGCGGTAATCCCCATTCCGGAGACCTGTCCCAAAGGCCGCTGCACGAATCCTTATGGCCAGACCAAATCCATGCTTGAGGAGATCCTTACCGATCTGCATACAGCGGATGCGAAGAACGGCGACGCCAACCCATGGAACGTGGTGTTGCTGCGTTACTTCAATCCAATCGGCGCACACGAGTCCGGGCTGATCGGCGAGGCTCCCAACGGTATCCCCAATAACCTGATGCCCTACATTACCCAAGTGGCAGTGGGCAAGCTGGATCATTTGAATGTGTTCGGCAATGACTACGATACGCCGGACGGTACCGGAGTACGGGACTATATCCATGTGGTGGATCTGGCCAAGGGCCATGTAAAGGCATTGCAGACCATTGCAGCCAACTGCGGCGTGGAAGTGTTCAATTTGGGTACCGGCAAGGGGTACTCTGTGCTTGATATTGTAAGAGCATTTGAAAAAGCGAATGGCGTGAAAATACCTTATACCATTGCACCCCGACGTCTTGGCGATATCGCTGCCTGCTACGCTGATCCCACCAAGGCATGGGAACAACTGGGATGGCGAGCAGAGCGGGGAATTGAGGAAATGTGCCGGGACAGCTGGAGCTGGCAGAAGAATAACCCTAATGGATTTGAAGACCGCTGAGCCGCCGAAACCATAGGAGAACTATGAAACGATCAAAGTGCATGAACTCCCGCATAACGATTATCCTGTCGGTGCTGCTGATCTTGGTGCTGGCTTTCATCTGGGGCCACTCCATGTTCTCGGCGGTAGACTCGGCAGAGGAGAGCCGACGGGTCGGACAGTGGATCACGCCGTTTCTGGAGCAGTTCGTGGGACCGGGAAATGTGACCGACCACCTTGTACGCAAGCTGGCGCATTTCTGTGAGTACGGCGTGCTGGGGATGATTCTCGGAGCCTTGGCACTGCTGTGGAAAACCCTGAGCGCTTTCTTCCGTGGAAGTTACGCTTTCCTCTTAGCGTTGGCGACGGCTGTGGTGGACGAAAGCATTCAGCTTGTGGCTGATGGCCGCGGCGCGCAAGTACAGGATATTCTGCTGGACGCGACCGGAAGCCTGACCGGTCTTCTGACGGTGTGGCTGTTGGCCGCCCTTCTGCGGCTGGCTCGCAGCAGATAGGCGTCAAGCTTTCCTCGTGTATAAGCAGGCATGATACAAGAGCGGTCGAATGTTGTGATGATATGACTCTCTTGAGGAAGCTGTGGAAAAGCAAGTTCACTGAGAAGTTGGGTACGCACCAAATCTAAACACATATAAAACACAAGGCTGGCCGGTCAATGACCTGCCTGTCTTGTATTTGCACATAGCTATTGACCAGCATGATCCTTTGCTCCGAACAATAGCAGAAAACACGCAGCGGCCATTACACGCCGCATGTTCAATATACGATATGCCCCCTTATGTAGGACTTCACTTTTTCTACATAAGGGGGCTTTTTCTATTATCTGTACCTATTGAGGCGGTTTATGCCGCCTTTTTCTCACCATGCATGGCGCTTTTCGGTGAGTTGAAAATGCGCTCCTCTGGCCGCTGTATCAATAATAACCGAGGGCTCTCACCACGTTTACCCGAGCTACAGCAAAACCGTTTCGTAGAGTTACCAAATCTATGTGACAAAAAATCTCAAAATTTATTCAAGTATACCACACGATCTGTCAGAGTGCAATCTGTTTTCGAAAAAAACATGCTACTTGTTGACTATCTGTATGCTCACGGGGATTTTTTACAGATTCCAAGCGGCACGAGCAGCTAAAAGCCGTCTGTTCAGCCGTCGAAATTCGCAAGCATATGGCGGATAATCTATAGGAATATCTCAATACACAGGAGGAATTTTTAGAATGCCAAGAAAAGGAGAAAACATTTACAAAAGAAAGGACAAACGCTGGGAGGGCCGGTATATCAAGGGGCACGATTTGTCCGGGAAAGCCCGGTTTGGGTACGTCTATGGAAAGACCTATCTGGAGGTCAAGAAAGCTCTGATTGAGAGAAAGGCGGACGCTAAGGAAACACCATTAAATATAAAAAGTGGGGAAAAAGAGACCATTGCACGGTACTGTGAGAAATGGCTCACTGTTAGCCGGAACCGCGTCAAGCCGTCCACTTACGCAAAATACCGCAACATTATTCTCCATTATATCATCCCCCATATCGGCGCGCGGTATCCGCAGGAGTTGACAACACTGCTGATGGAGCAATACGTGGAACTGCTGCTGCGGGAAGGCTCTGTCCAAAGTGAAAAGGGGCTGTCACCTAAGACAGTACAAGATACGCTATGTGTATTGCGCTCGATTTTTTCCTATATCCGCAAGCAGCCGGGCAGCCTGATGCCGGAGATCGAGGTCACCCCGCCGCGCAGCCAAAAGCGGCAGATCAGCGTGCTGACAATGGCCCAGCAGGAGCAGTTGATCCGCTATCTGCAAAAGGACACCGACGCTTGCAAGTTTGGCGTGCTGCTGGCGCTGCTGACCGGAATGCGGATCGGGGAGGTATGTGCCCTCCAGTGGAAGGACATCTCACTGCCAGATCGTGTGATTCATGTGCGGGCGACGATGCAGCGGCTTCAACTGCAAGGCGCCGAGAAAAAGACGACAGTTTGCATTGGAGCGCCGAAAAGCCAAAACGCGGCACGGGATATTCCGATGTCTCCGCTGGCGGTGCAGCTATGCGTTCAATTCATGCGGGCAGAGCCGGAGGCCTATATTTTGACCGGGTGTCAGAGCTATATGGAGCCTCGTTCGTTGCAGTACCGGTTTGCGCGGTATATACAGCAATGCGGGTTGGGACATGTCAACTTTCATGCGCTTCGTCACACCTTTGCCACCCGCTGCATCGAGGTGGGCTTTGAGGTGAAGTCGCTCAGTGAAATACTGGGGCACTCCAGCGTCAAGGTCACGCTTGACCGATACGTTCACTCCTCCATGGAGCTGAAGCGCACGAATATCAATAAGCTCTCTGCCATAGGGCTCGGATAAGCCGTCGCCAGTGCCGTCAGAAATTTTCGGAATTGCCGTAGTTCCCGCTGACGCAGCGGCATTATTCTCTGATTTGGTAACTCTACGAAACGGTTTTGCTGTAGCTCGGGTAAACGTGGTGAGAACCTTTCGATTAGTGTTAGTATGGCAGACAAAAGCACAATTTAGTCTTTAAGAAAGGACCCCCCGCATACATGAAGAAAGAAGACACCTATCTGGAGATCGATCTGCTGTCGCTCCTGAAAGCCATGTGGAAGAGCCTGTGGCTGATCATCGCGGCCACGGTGCTGTGCGGCGCCGCCGCGTTCTGCATCGCCCGGTTCTGCATCACGCCGCTGTATAAGGCCAGCGTGCTGATGTACGTCAACAACAGCTCCCTGTCCGTAGGCAGCACCAAGGTGAGCATCAGCTCCTCTGACCTGTCCGCGGCCCAGAGTCTGGTGGACACCTATGTGGTGATCCTGAATACCCGCGCCACACTGGACGAGGTGAAGGACAAGGCGGGAGTCTCTTATACATACGAGGAATTGAAGGACATGATCTCCGCCGCCGCCGTGAACTCCACGGAGGTCTTTGAGATCGTGGTGACCAGCCCGGACCCCAAGGAGGCCCGGGATATCGGCAACGTGATCGCGCAGGTGCTGCCCAAGCGCATCTCCACGGTGGTGGAGGGCAGCTCCGCCCGGGTGGTGGACAAGGCCGTGACGCCTGCCAAGAAGGCATCGCCCAGTATTACCCGCTATACGGCGGTGGGTATGCTACTGGGCATCATCGCCAGCTGCGGCTATATCGCCGTGCGCACCATTCTGGATGACCGTATCCATGACGAGGACTGCCTGCTGCAAATGTATGAGAACATCCCCGTCCTGACGGTGGTCCCGGAGCTGACCGCCTCGGAGTCCGAGGGCTATGGCTACGGCTACTATCAGGCACCGTCCGGTAAGCGGAAGGGGGTATCGGCATGAAATTTGTCGGGAAACGGGAAGCGCCCATGACGCTGGCCAGACAGCGGAAGCTGCTGGGCAACCATCTGAATTTCGCGGCGTCGGAAGCCTATAAGCTGCTGCGGACGAATTTAATGTTCGCATTGCCGGATAATAAGGAGTGCCGCGTGATCGGCATTACCAGCGCCCTGCGGGGCGAGGGGAAGAGCACCACCAGCGTGAACCTTGCCTACACCATCGCCCAGACGGGCGAGCGTGTGCTGATGATCGAGGCGGATATGCGTCTGCCCAATGTGGCGCAGCGGCTGGCCCTGCGGCCGACGCTGGGCCTTTCCGACCTGCTGGCGGGTCTGTGTACCCGCGAGGAGGCCATTCAGGAGAGCGGGATGCTGGACAACCTGCGGATCATCGCGGCAGGCAGCACGCCGCCCAACCCCATGGAGCTGCTGGGTTCCGAGCAGATGACACAGCAGCTGGCGGAGCTGAAAAAGAAGCCCTCCGCTCTGACGCCCCGGGAGGACAATGTGACGGAGGCGCAGCTGCGCCTTCCGGAGAAAAAAGCGCCGGAATATGTCTTTCCGGAGACCTTCCGCCGCAGCGAGAGCAAAGTCGCCTCCTCCGGCGGCGTGCGGTATCAGACGGCGGCGGACCGTATGTCTGCGCCGAAGCAGCCGCCCAAAATGGTGGAGCCGGCGCTGGAGCCGGGGGTCTTTACCGTGCATCACTGGGAGCCGCCTGCGCCGGAAAAGCAGCCGGAGCCGGTGAAGCCGGAGCCGGCAGGACAGGAGCCGGTGAAGCCGGCGCCGGCGAAGCAGGAGCCCTCTGCCCCGCAGCAGCCAGAGCAAGCCCGGGCGGAGGTGCCGCAGAAGGAAGCGGCTGGGCCTCGGCCTGCGGTGCGGGTGCTGGGCGAGGTGTTCCATACCTATATTATTGCGGAGGATGCGGATGGGCTTTGGCTCATCGATAAGCATGCCGCCCATGAAAAAATGCTTTTTGACCGGCTGCGGTCCCGGCAGGAGCAGCAGTCCTCCCAGCTTTTGCTGGCACCGAAGACCGTTACGCTGACGCCAACGGAGACGGAGGTCTGCCTGCGCCAGCGGGAGCTGCTGCGCCGGGCGGGCTTTGAGCTGGAGGAATTCGGCCGGGGCGCGCTGCTGGTGCGGGAAGCGCCCATGTATCTGGAGGAGCAGGATATTCCCTTTGTGCTGTCGGATCTGGCGGCCCGGCTGAGCTCCTTCCGGGGCGGGGAAAACGAGCTTCTGGACGAGCTTTTGAAGAGCGTGGCCTGCAAGTCCGCCGTCAAGGCGGGGATGGTCAGCGATCCGCAGGAGCTGCAGCGGTTTGCGGAAGCCGTCCTGGCTGACGACAGCATCCGCAACTGCCCCCACGGCCGGCCCTGCATCACCTATCTTTCCCGCTATCAGCTGGAAAAGCTGTTTAAGCGCGTCTTATGAGAGAAAGAAAGCTGATCGTGGTCTGCGGGCCGACGGCCTCCGGGAAAACGGCCCTCTCCATCGGGCTGGCCAAGGCGTTTTCCGGCGAGGTGGTGTCGGCGGATTCCATGCAGATCTACCGAGGCATGGATATCGGCACGGCAAAGCCCACCGCGGCGGAGATGGAGGGCGTCCCCCATCATATGCTGGATGTGGCGGAGCCGGGGGAGGACTATTCGGTTTCCCGTTATACCCGGGAGGCGGCGGCCTGCGTGGACGACATCCTCCGGCGGGGGAAGCAGCCTTCGTTCTCGGTCTTAAGGGTTCGGGCGCTGTCAAGGGTTTCGCTTACACACTTGCGATAGGTATTATCGTGTCAATGTTCACTGCACTTGTCGTGACGAGATTACTTCTCAAGTTATTTTATGACTTCGGGGCAAAGAATGAGCAGCTTTATTGCCTGATAGTAAATTTGTGAGTTTAAATAGAACTCCTATTGAATGGGCGAAATATAT
>OQVL01000421.1_pt1 | contig 22024 bp, 20 predicted proteins | sample 1691501 | NCBI WGS metagenome assembly OQVL01 (sample SAMN03418253, study PRJEB22391) | human gut metagenome | biome: human-gut; feature: organic feature; material: feces | host: Homo sapiens | place: Tanzania | collected 2013-01 | reverse complement strand
AGTCTTGTGGGAATCAGTGACAAGGCACACAAATATCCGGACGAGCTGAGTGCGGCAATCATCGACTGCTTGCAGCCGCAGGCGAGACCGAACGGAATGGCGAGCGTTGTCACAGGGCCGACGAGACACAGACACAAGGTTTGCCGAATCGGCAAATCAAACGGACACAGGAAGAAAATCGCTGCCGCGGCGCACAGGCACAGCGCATAGCGCAAGCCCAAAATGCGGATGACATTGCCGACATCTTCTTTTGGCAGATGCCATTCAAAAATCAGACCCAGTGCGAACATGGCGAGAAAGGCGTTGCCTTTGCCGAACAAGTCGCACAGATCAAAGAACGCATCCGGCAGGCGAATGCCCGGCAGATACAGAACAATCATGATAAAATACGCCAAGAACGGAGGGGAATGAAACAGCGTGTGCAGGATGCTGCGCAGGGAAACCTTTCCGTCTCCGCCGCTGGCAGAGGATGCCACAGAGTACGCAAGACCAGCGCCATACGGATTGTTTCCGGCGTCATACATGCACAGAGCCGGAACCACAGAGGACGGCAGAAAGCTCAGCACAAACGGCAGAACAAAATTGCCGACGTTCTGACATGGCGTATTGAGAATGTACAGCGCGCGCAGCCTGCCTTCCTTGCGGACGGACGAGAGAGAACCGGCGAGCAGCAGCACACCGTTCATACAAAAACCGAGCAGCAGGGCGAACAGCAGGGAAATATCAATGGAAAACGTGCGAAAACCGGCGATCAGGGCGGCAGGCATCGTGATATTGATGATGATTTTCATCAAAACCTGGCTGTCCTCCTGCTCTAAGACATGCTTGGTTTTCATCAGATAGCCCAGCGCGATCATGAGAAAAAACGCGAGTGCTTTGAAAAGTACAGCTGACATGGATTCCTCCGAAGAAAAGATTGACGGAGAAACACACGGGGCGCGTCCGCCTGAGAACCTATTATACTCCTGTGCGCGAAAGGAAACAAGCACATTTCCTCGTGCTTGCCTGTCTGCACAAAAATACTTTGCCGTGCTAAAACGAAAAAGTGCAAAAGGATGGTTGTACGAACGCACAAAAGATGGTATAATGTCCATATAAGTTTGTTTCGGGGGTAATTGCTCGACCCTCAAAATCAGGAAAGGGGCAATTTATATGCCAGGCAAAATTGTTTTGGGCGCACAGTGGGGCGACGAAGGAAAGGGCAAGTACATTGACATCTTTGCTTCGCAGGCCGACGTAGTCGTCCGTTCTCAGGGCGGCAACAACGCAGGTCATACCGTAGTTGTTGGCGACGAATCCTATAAATTACAGCTGATTCCGTCCGGTATTCTGTATCCGGATTGTGTAAATATCATCGGACCGGGTGTTGTTGTAAACCCGAAGTCCATTCTCGGCGAGATGGACGGTCTGAATGCACGCGGCATTTCTACCGATAAGCTGTACATTGACGCACGTGCACACTGCATTCTCCCGTGGCATCTGGAACTGGATGCACTGAGCGAGAAGGCACGCGGCGGCGATGACATCGGTACCACCAAGAAGGGCATTGGCCCGACCTATATGGACAAGGCTGAGCGCATCGGCGTTCGTATGCATGACTTCGTGGATCCGGAGCGCTTTGAGGCTGCACTGACCGAGGCTTGCGAGCGCAAGAATAAGGTTATCGTCGGTGTATACGGCGGCGAGCCGATTGACATCAAGGCAGTTCTCGAGGAGTACAAGGAGTACGCAGACCGTCTGAGAAGCCATGTCAAGGATACCTCTGTTATCACCTATCAGGCAATCAAGGACGGCAAGGAAGTTCTGTTTGAAGGCGCACAGGGCACTCTGCTGGATCTGGATATGGGTACCTATCCGTATGTTACGTCTTCTCATCCGGTATCCGGCGGCTGCTGCATCGGTTCCGGCGTTGGCCCGACTGCTATCGACGAAATCGTTGGTATCTGCAAGAGCTACACCACCCGTGTCGGCAAGGGTCCGTTCCCGACCGAGCTGTTTGACGAGACCGGCGATTACATCCGTAATGCAGGTCATGAGTTCGGCACCGTTACTGGCCGTCCGCGCCGTACCGGTTGGTTCGATGCGGTTATCGCACGCTATGCTGTTCGCGTAAACGGTCTGACCGAAATGGTTATCAACAAGATTGACCCGCTGTGCGGTCTGCCGAAGCTGAAGGTCTGCGTAGCTTATGACTACAAGGGTCAGCGCATTGAGGAGTTCCCGGCAAACTTCGCAGATCTGGAAGATTGCAAGCCGATTTATGAGGAGTTCGACGGATTCACCGAGGACATCACCGGCTGCAAGACCTTTGATGAGCTGCCGGAGAAGGTACAGAGCTACATCAAGGAGCTGGAGAAGATCGTTGGCTGTCCGGTTAAGCTGCTGGGCGTAGGCCCTGGCCGCGATCAGGTCATCGACATCACCAAGTAAACAATTGTTGGCAATAGATAAGCCGGAAGCGAGAGCTTCCGGCTTATTTTTGCGCGTTTGCACAAAATCGGCAAAACAAAAAACGCATCCAACCGGATGCGTTTTCATTTCCAATTAAATCAAAGCAAGGGCTTACTTGGAAGCGTTCAGCTTGAGGGTCAGAGCGCTCTTCTTGTTAGCAGCCTTGTTCTTATGAATCAGATTCTTTGCAGCAGCCTTGTCGAGGGCCTTAACTGCGGTCTTATATGCAGACTCTGCAACAGCCTTATCCTCAGATGCAACTGCAGCGTCAAACTTCTTCAGAACAGTCTTCAGCTCAGAACGAGCAGCCTGATTGCGAGCATCCTTTACCTTGGTAACGAGTACGCGCTTCTTGGCAGACTTGATATTCGGCATTGGTGTCCACCTCCTTACTCCATTTAATCTATTAGTCAGTAATTGAAATTCTATCACGAGACGGACGAAAAATCAAGTGCCAATTGTGTTTTTCATAGGAAATTCCCCAAAAAATACGTCAGACACCTCGCAGATTGGATAAAACGTACAGAGAAATTCGAAGGGAAAGCGATATTTTTCGGTTTTGCCGCATAGAATGACCGGAGCGGGTGCATACTGGACGGGGAAGGGAGAGACAAAACATGGCAGTGCGAACAGATCTTGCTTTGGAGCTGGCAGAGGGGCGGTGCGTACAGCAGCGGACGCAGACGCTGGAAGGATTTTCGCTGCACACGGTCACTGTGACGGAATCCGATACGGATTTTGGCAGGCCGCCGGGACGGTATGCGACGCTGTCCATTCGTGATTTGCTGCGGCGGGAAACCGACGCATTTCCGCGGGCGTGCCGCGCCGTGGCGCAGATTCTGCGGCAGCTGGCACCGAGCAATCAAGACCCGCGCGCGCCGGTGCTCGTCATCGGTTTGGGAAACCGCGCGGTGACGCCGGATGCCATCGGGCCGCTGTGCTGTCAGAATGTGCTGGCGACGCGGCATTTGGTCGAACAATCTCCCGAGCAATTTCGCGCGTTTCGGCCGGTTGCGGTGCTGGCGCCCGGCGTGCTCGGCACAACAGGTGTGGAGACCGGAGAACTTGTGCTGGGAGTCATCGACCGCATTCATCCGGAGCTGATTCTCGCTGTGGATGCACTGGCGGCGCGGCGGCTCAGTCGTCTGATGTGCACGATTCAAATGACGGATACCGGCATTGTGCCCGGTTCCGGCGTCGGCAATGCACGAACGGCACTGACGCAAGCGGCATTGGGTGTACCTGTTTTGTCGATTGGCGTGCCGACCGTGGTAGACGGCGCGACACTGGCGGCGGATATTGCCCAGCAGTCCGGTGCACAGTGCGAGGCGCTGGATGATTTGAATACGCCGGTGCTGGTCACGACACGAGATGTCGACCAGCAGACCGCAGATGCCGCGCGAGTCATTGGCTATGGCATCAATTTATTTCTGCATCCCTCATTGGACATCGCAGACATGGAGCTGTTCCTGTCTTAAAAACTGCATATCCTTTCGCCGGCGCGAATAGAATTTTGTACAGGACGCGGCGGGAAAGGCAGGGAGACACATGAAGCGAAAAAAGGCATGGATACCCATGTGGTGCATTCCTTGCCTGATTATGGCCGGCGGCTTGCTGGCAGCAGATCGGCTGGGAGGCGGGGAAACATTGGAGCAGTGGATGCAGCAGCTGGCGGGCAATTCCGGCTTTGTACAGGCCGCTCTGTCGTCGGAAATCGGCGCGCCGGGCTGGGAGTCGGTGTCCGAGCACACGCCGCAGACCGTGAGCGTGTCGGAAATTGTCGCGGCGCAGGCACTGCCGGAAAACATGACGGACGGCGAAAGCTGTGATACCGATGCCAGTGCTGTGCGGGTTTCCGAGAGCCTGTTTGCCCTGCCGGACAATGTGCAAAAGGCGGTGGAAACCGCGCAGGCGCCGACACAGACTGCGGACGGCGCGCCGGTCAAACAGCTGACGATTACCGGACAAAAGGGCGGATATCCCGGACAGGACGGCGTGTATCTCTCCAATGACTCCGGTTTATCCTATGATTTGGGAGATATGCTGGCATCTCCGCTCAAGATTACAAAAAATGCATCGGCAGAGCAGCCGACGGTCATGATTCTGCACACCCATGCGAGTGAGGCATATGTTGACCAGCACGGCGGCAGATCGGAAGATCCGGCACACAACGTCGTGTATATTGGAGATGTGCTGACACAGGTTTTGCAGGAACAGGGCATCGGCGTTGTGCATTGCCGCGAAATCATTGATGCGCCGAGCTATAACAAATCGTACAGCCGCGCGATGGACATTATCGAACAGCAGCAGAAAAAAACGCCGTCGCTCAAAGTGATTATTGACTTGCATCGAGATTCGATGATTACATCCTCCGGTATGGAATATAAAGTGGTGTCGGAGATTGACGGCCAGACCTGTGCCCAGCTCATGTTTGTCATGGGCACAAATGCAGGCGGAAAAAAGCATCCCAATTGGAAAAGCAATTTGAATTTTGCCGTCAATTTGCAAAAGAATATTTTGTCTGCGTATCCGACGATCATGCGCCCGATCAATCTGCGCAAGCAGCGGTTCAATGAACAGGCAACGACAGGCAGCATGATTTTGGAGTGCGGCACAAGCGGAAATACCATACAAGAGGCAGAAGTCGCCATCCGCGCGTTCGGCAAAAAATTGGCGGAACAACTGACGCAGGAATAGAAACGAGGTTTTTGGATTGGAATTATCGTTCACGACAGATTTGGATGAAAATATTGCGATGATGAAGCGGCTGTTTGTGCACGACGATACATTTATTTGCCGAGAGGTGCGGGGACAGTCTGCGCTGCGGGCGGCGCTGTTCTTTTTTGACGGCATGGTAAACAGTCAGGCCATCAATGAGAGCATCGTCAAACCGATCAGCCTGTGGACGGGAAATTCTCTGCCGATGCCGGATGTCATTCAAGAGGTTTTGCAAATTGATGACTGTCCGTTTGACCTGAAAAGCGATCAGCTGCTCGCCGCGTTTTTGTACGGTGATACGATTGTTCTGGTGGACGGAGACAGCAGACCTACGGTTGTCAACACCAAAGGCTTTGCCAAGCGCGGACCGGACGAACCAGACAATGAAAAGGTGCTGCGCGGTCCGCGCGAGGGCTTTACCGAGGCGTTTATGGGAAATTTGGCGCTCATTCGCCGCAGGCTGCGCACGCCCAATCTATGCTTTGAATTTTCCAGTATTGGCTCTGTGACGCATACGACCGTCAGCCTGTGTTATATCCAAGGCATAGCGGATGAAGCGGTGTTGGAGACGGTCAGACAGCGCTTGCAGGACATCCCGCTGGATTCGATTTTGGACGCCAATTATCTCGGTGAAATCATTCGGGATAACCGCTTTTCGCCGTTTCCGACCGTCGGCGTCACCGAGCGGCCGGATATTGTCGCGGCAAAACTGCTGGAGGGGCGGGTTGCCGTTGTCGTGGACGGCACGCCGGTTGTGCTGACTGCGCCGCACATCTTACAGGAGACTTTTCAGGCAAACGATGATTATTATATCTCGTTTTTGTATACCAATTTGACGCGCTGGCTGCGCGTGCTGGGATTTGTGCTGACGCTGACGCTTCCGGCAATTTATGTTGCGCTGCTGACTTGGCAGCAGGAAATGCTGCCGACGCGCCTGCTGTTTTCCATTTCTGCCGCGCGGCAGGGCGTGCCGTTTTCGACATTTGCCGAAGCGGTCGGCACGCTGGCTGTGTTTGAGATATTAAAAGAGGCCGGTACGCGCACACCGGATACGATTGGACAAGCGCTCTCGATTGTCGGCGGTCTTGTGCTCGGACAAGCCGCCGTCGATGCGCGGTTTGTGTCGGCGCCGATGGTCATTATCATCGCGTTTTCCGGCGTGACGGCGCTGATCGTTCCCAAGCTGCGCACGGCAACGCTGCTGCTGCGCTTTTTTCTGCTGGTGTGTGCGGCGCTGTTGGGATTGTATGGCGTGCTGTTCGGCGTATGCTTGATTTTGGCGCACCTGTGCCGCCTGTCCTCGTTTGGCGTGCCGTATCTGACCAATGTGCTCGCGGCGGAAAAACACAGCCGACGCGATGTGCTGCTCCGATTCCCGTGGTTTGCAATGAAGCCGGAGCGCCGGTTTCTTGCGGGATGGCGCGGGGTGCGCCGATGAGACGCGCGGGCGCGGCGCTGCTGCTGTGTCTGCTGCTGTGCGGATGCAGTTGGAAAGATGCAGGCGATCTGTCCGCCGTCACGGCTGGGACGATCTCGCGGGAGGGACAGCAATATCAATTGACGGCAGAGCTTGCTCTGCCCGATGCAGACACGGCTGTGCCCGCATCCAAGCAGGTATCCGGTGCGGCGCAGACAATGGAACAGGCGATTGATGACACGGGTGCGGGTTTGGATGTCCAGCTGTATTGGAGTCATGCGCGCGTGCTGTTTTTGGACGATACCGTGCTGTCGGGAGGGATTGGTTCCTGCGTGCAGGAATTACATGCGGACAGTGCGGTGCGGCCGTCCGTGCGCGTGTGCGCTGTGCGAGAAAGCCGCGCGGCGGATATCTTTTCCTGTCAGTCCATTGGCGGAGAGCCGGTCGGGTTTTCCGTGGGGGATAGTTTGTCATATGCGATACAACAGTCGCAAGTGCCGGATATGCCGCTGTACCGCGTGTACAACGCGCTGGAAACGCAGGGGGTAGATCCGGTGCTTCCGGCGGTTTCTCTGGCGGGAGAACAGGTGCAGCTGGACGGCTGTGCGCTGTTTTCCGGTGAGGCGTGCAGCGGATGGCTGAACCGAGAACAGACGGCGGTGTTGTCGCTGCTGCTGCACAGCGGGGAGCAGGCGGTGCTGTATGATGACGGTGAGCCGCTTGTGCTCCGCGCGATACGCGTTCGGCGCAGCGTTGCGGAGGATGCCTGCGAGATTCAAGTGTCTGCGGATGTCGCGTGTAAGACCGATGAGCAGGTGCGCCGCGCGGCGCGGGTCGCACAGGAGCAATGCACACGCGTGATAGAGCGGCTCAAACAGGCAGATTGTGACGCGCTGGGCATCGGACGGCTGAGCGGACAAGCATGGCGCACCGTGCCCGTCACGGTGTCTGTGACGATGCACGCGGCGCAGAGTACAGAAGGAGGAAACCAATGAGACCCATCAGCAGCCGACAGGTGACAGGTGTGCTTCTCGTTGTGCTCAGCGGCTGGTCGCTGACCATGACGGCACAGGACGGGCGGGACGGCTGGATTGTTCTGCTGCTCGCGGGGCTGTGCAGTCTGCCGGTTGCGGCGCTGTGCTGTTTGGCGTCCGAACGGATGCCGCAGGGCGATTGGTTTCAGCTGCCGCGCGCGGCGTTTGGCACAGTGGGCGGCGCGCTGTACGTGTGGACGCTTGCCGCGCTGGCGTTTTGGTCGCTGTGTATGACGGTGCTCAGCGGCGTGATTTTTCTGCGGACGGTGTCCGGCGGGATTTGGCCGGTGTGGCTGCTGACGGCGGCACTGCTCGTGTGTGCGGCAGCTTCGGCGCAGCATGGCGTGCGGCAGCTTGCACTTTGGGCGCAGCCGATGGTGTGGCTGGTCGTGCTTGCCCTGCTGCTGTCGCTGGTGCTGAGCTGGAAGCAATTGGATTTTTATGAACTGCGTCCGATTTTATCGGGCGGCGTGAAGGATTTACCCAAACGCGTGTATTTGCTGCTGTCTGTGCCGTTTGGCGAGGTGTTTTATGCGGCGGCGGTGCTCGGCGGACAGGGAACACGCATTCGCAATGGTTTGCTGCGCGCTTGTGTGCTGGCGGGGATTTTGCTCAGTGTGCTGTACGTGCGCAATATCTGTCTGCTCGGCGCAGAGGGCGCACGCGGTGTTTTGTATCCATCGTATACAGCGGCAAGTGTGCTGTCATTTGGCGAGGCGTTTCAGCGCGGAGAAGTGCTGATTTCCGGCAGTCTGCTCGTGTGCACCGTGGCGCGCGCGGCGCTGATTTTATCGTTTTTTGCCGGATGTGTGCGGGCGGGGAGCACCTGTCAAAAATCACGCGGCGTGTGGCTTGGGGCAATATTGGCGGGACTGCCTTGCATTTTGTGCGCAGGCAGCAATCAAGCATTTGGAATGGCGCAAGAGTTGTATCAGATTTTGTTCCTGCCGGTCGTTGCCCTCGCGGCAGGCGGGCTGTTTGCAAAAGTGCATACTAAGAGCAGCTTATAGCAGATCATAAGAGAGCTTATGGTAAGTTATGGGAATTAAGCAGCGTTAACAAAATGATGTGGCATATCTTGTGTAACAGTTACAATTGAATTGGGAAATAGCCTGTGTTATACTATACAAAACAGACAAATGCTTTCTCGCATAAAGAATGGAGAGGAGTCCGATGAAGCAGACATGGCGTAGACGTTAATCCGCATTTCGGTTTCATAGAAAGGAGATTCCTATGAAATGAAAGAAAAGAATTGGCGCCTTTTTGTTGGCAGGAGCAATGATGACTGCGGTCGGTTCACAGGCATTTGCTGCCCAGAGTATGAGCAGTTGGAGCGGATACTTAGGAGCAAATCAGTGGACAGCAGTCTCGTATTTTATTACAGAAAAAGATGTTGATTCACATACTCACGTAAAATGGTCAAACTCTGCATTGTCTGCGAGAGGATGCAAGATTGCAGTATATAATGAGAATGGAAAACAGGTGCTTTCAAAGGATGTAAGTAGCTATCAGGGGCAGAATCTTCCGATTCCTTATAAGGCAACAAAGGGATTGCAGTATAAGCTGAAAGCACGACTGAAATATGCAAATAGCATAGGCGTTTACAATAACGGTACATGGGAACCGTAATTAGAATGCGATAATAAAAGCTGTGCGCCGCTAAAAGTGCACAGCTTTTTGTTTGTGAAAAGGTGATAGGATATGACATTACAAAATAAAAAGAGTATTTTCAATGGATACAATATTTCCGTCATACTATTGGTTCCCGCTATTATGTTTCTTACGATTGGATTTGACACGGGACTGCTTCCGAAATTTTGGGAGACTTTATATGGAGGGAGCGTATCGGAAGAAAATCCATATTATTTTGTATTCATGCACGAAAAATTTGGCATGGTGGATATGCTGGATTTTCAAGGCATGTTTATGATGAAAAGCCTGATTCCTCTGTTGTCGGGAATTACCGTTATTCCGGTCATTTGTAAGCGAGACACCCTGTTTCAATTGGAAATGCCTAGACTTCATCGCGCAAGAAGAAGTGAACACCGCATGATTGCAAAAGCTGTTGTCATGGCAGGATGTGTCATGTATCTTGGATATATACTGACTGTTGTTATAGGAAATTGGGTGTTTGTTCATAAATATAAGGACACAGGAGTGAATACATTCATTGACAATACGCGCATCCCATTAGAATTGACAGAGCATCCATATTTGTATATTTTGCTTTTGGGATTTATTCGTTTTTTCCTGCTTTCTATGTTGTATGCGCTATTGACTATTGCTGTTTCTTATGTAGTCAGTAAAGTATACATATATTTATTGATTCCGACCGTCTATCATTTGATTGCCTATTCCTTTTTTTCACAGGATATATTTGAGGATAAATGGCCATTGCCATTATTCTCTCCGGAAAATTTTATCGAACTGAAATCGGCAAATTATTGGGGATATGGGCATACGACAGCGTGCATATGGAGTCTTGTTGGTGCTGCTGCGATAATTATCCTTCCGTCTATTGTGATGATTTGGTACGGGATGCGCAGGCGCAGAGCGTGACGGAGAGGAGGGAAGCGTATGCGTTGGAAAACACAATGGAAGCAATTGCTGCTGTTGATGGCTGTACTTGTCGTACTCGGTGTGATTCAGACAGATCGAGAACTCAAGCCGCTTCCCGATGCCGTGATAACAACGGTGCAACAGCGTGTGGAGACACCGAAGCCGCAGTGGACGGCGTCCGGCAACGACACAATGCTGGTCAATGCGTTTCAGACGTATGGCTTTGTTGCCTTTTCGTTTGTCGTGCTCATGGCGGCACAGAATTTGGTTCAGCTGCGCACACCGATTCAGCTGACACGCTATCCGACATGGAAGGCATATCGAAAGCGGACATTTTGCCGTTTGATGGCATTCAGCACGGTGTTTTGGGCGATAGCTTCCGCCCTGCTGTTTGTGGTGGAACGAACGGCCTTGCTGACAGGACTGGCAGAGCGGTATTTTATTACAGGGCAATTTTATTTTGTGCCGTTTGTGGTATATCTCGTACATATGCTGTTGTGCACAGCGTTGCTTTGCCTGTATCAGACCAAAGCTGTTTTTGCGAAGCATTATATCGTGACACAGGCAATTCCGATGCTGTTTTTCGTTGCCAGCGGCGTTCAGCAGGGCACATGGATTCAGCAGATTAGCCCGTTCTCGTTTCCGGTCTATGACGGACTGCCGGAGGGCGGATGGATACGCGTCGTGCTGACGTATGCCCTGTGCTTTGCCGGACTGGCATACCTGTGCCGCAGACCGAAGAAAGAGTATCTTTCGGAGGAAAAGACATGAGCAAAAGAATATATGCGCTGGTGATAGCGCTTATCAGTATCCTGTCTGCCAGCCAAGTTGCCCAGTCACCCGTGCTGCGTCAATCCGCGTACAGTGTGCACGATGCCTATGCGCTTGCTTTGGGCAATCCGGTGCAGATGTACGCCTGCGGCTACGGCAGTCAATGGAATTCATTTTCCTACTGTTATCTTGCGATGCTGATTCTTGCCGGTGTATTTGTGTACAGCAATTGTTATGCCTATCCGGAAGGATTTCGCACGCTTTCGATTTTGCGGTTTGGCTCAGAGCGCAGCTATTGGAAGCATACCATGCGGCGGAATGGCAAGTATGTTGCGTTTGCATCCGCTGTGCCGCTTCTTTGCGTATTTGCCGCCAATGCGGTAGGTACGGTTAGGCACGGATTGGGAACGGTACAATTTGTGCCGTATAACAGCTTTCCCGCCGTGTATGTCCTGCTGTGGGTCAAGCTGTTTGCCTTTTTGGGGATGCTGATTGTGTTTGCAGAGGTGTTCTGCCAGACCATTTCCCGTGCCGGTATCATCGGGATTCTCGTTGTTGTCACGGTGATTTTGTTTTCGATTGACCTGTTGCAGCAGCAGTCGGCACTGCTGGCGATTGGCAGCTGGCAGCAGCAATTGATGGCGATTCCTGTGTTTGTCGTTGTGCAGGCTGGCTTGCTCATCTATGGAACACGGCGTCCGTTGAAAATATAAAGGAGGAAAGTATATGATTCGGCTAGAACATGTGGCGAAGGCGTATAAAAATAACGTGATTTTTCGCGATTTGAGTTTGGAAATTCCAACGGGCGCATCGGTTGCCGTCACGGGCTATAATGGCAGCGGCAAAAGCGTGCTGTTAAAGCTCATCACGGGATTTTCCCGTCCTGACAGTGGAACAATTACCGTGGATGGAAACGTGATTGGAAAAGATGTTGATTTCATCCAAAATGCGGGTGTATTTATCAATGCTCCGCAGTTTATGAACAGCGCAACAGGCTATGAAAATCTGATGATGCTGGCGGAAATCAATCGCAAAATTGGAAAAGAACAGATTTTGCAAATTTTGGACCGTGTAAAGCTCACAGAAGCAAAGGACAAAAAGGTTCGCACGTATTCACAGGGCATGATTCAGCGCTTGCGCATTGCGCAGGCTGTGATGGAACAGCCGGACATTTTGATTATGGATGAGCCGCTCAACGCCTTGGATCGAGACGGCATCGACATCGCACACAGCATCTTTCAGGAATACATAGATGATCCGAGCAAGACGCTGCTGTTTGCTTCACACAGCGCAGAGGAAATTCAAACGTTTGCGACTTCTGTGCTCCATGTGGAAAATGGAACGGCGGAGTTTCAAAAGTGAAAAATACAAGAGCGCACAGGGAATCAACCGTTCCCGCGTGCGCTCTTTTGCGCGTCAAATTCTCGAAAGAAAGATTGTCTAATGTTTCTAATGGCGGGAAAGCGGCGGCTGTGGTATAATGAAGATACGGAAAGTAACAATGCGCGGACGACGGAAAGGAGGCGTTCCAGATGATGACCAAGAGAAGGCTGAGACTCAGAAGAAAATTGTTGAGATGGGCGCCGAGGCTTTTTCGGGCGGTTTGAAGCAAAATAAATCATCGTGGTATCACAGCTGTGCCGTTTGCGCATGGCTGTGATGTTTTGTGTATCGGGAATCCTTGCAAACAAATCCGGTGTGTGCTAAGATTACAGGCAGACTGAACGCATATTAGAAAAAAGGAGTCAAGAATCATGCATTATCTGGATCATGCGGCGACAACTGCCGTTTTGCCGGAGGCTGCGGCTCTCGCCTGTCAGGTGATGACGGAGCAGTTCGGCAACCCGTCCAGCGTACATAAAATGGGAATCGAAGCATCCGGCATCGTGGAGACTGCGCGCCGCCATGTGGCAGCGATTCTCAACGCCGAGCCGTCGGAAATTACCTTTACTTCCTGCGGCACAGAGGCGACCAACACCGCGATTTTCGGCGCGTGCCGCCGCCGCGGACAGGGCAAGCACATCATTACAACGGCAATCGAACACGCAGCAACCCTCAACACCGTGCACAAGCTGGAACAGGAAGGCTTTGAAGTTACCTATTTACAGCCGGATGCAGACGGACACATTTCCGTGTCGGACTTGCGCGAGGCGATTCGTCCGGACACCGTGCTGCTGACGTGTATGCTGGCAAACAACGAAGTCGGAACAGTATTGCCGGTCAAGGAATTTGGTAAGATTCTCAAGAAAAAAGCCCCGAAGGCGCTGTTTCACATTGATGCCGTGCAGGGTCTGGCGCGTCTGCCCATCAAGCCGAAGCTGTGGAATGCAGATTTTATCAGCGTCAGCGGACATAAAATCGGTGCACCGAAGGGAATTGGTGCGCTGTATATCAAAAAGGGTACGCGCATTGCGCCGCTCATGTACGGCGGCGGACAGGAGCGCGGCATGCGTCCGGGCACAGAAGCCGTACCGAATATTGCCGCCTTTGGCGAGGCGTGCCGCGTGCGTCTGGAGCAGATGGATGAAAACTATGCAAAGGTACAGGCGCTGTGTGACCGCCTGACAGCTGGCGTTGATGCGCGATTCCCTTGGGCAAAATACAATGGCAAGCATGATATTCCGCATGTTGTCAACGTGTCGTTCCCAGGCTGTAAGAGCGAAGTGCTGCTGCGTATTTTGGAGATGCATGACGTATATGTATCGTCCGGTTCCGCCTGCTCCAAGGGCAAAGCCAGCCATGTGCTCGCGGCAATGAAAGTCGATCATGCAGACATTGACAGCGCGCTGCGCATCAGCTTTGCGCCGTCCAATACAGAGGAAGATGTCGATGCCCTGCTCGATGCTTTGGAAGAAGGCACGGCGCGACTGAGACGGGCATAATAATATATTGCATAAACATGACACACGCTGAAAAATCGTGTGTCATTTTTTATCAGAAAAAAACATCGGCAAAAATTTCTTTGTAGAAAATTTCTGTTAAATTTTGTATACGTTTTATATTTACAATGATGGTTGAAAAATGATATAATTTAGAACAAGAAGGGAAGATGACATTCGGGAATAAAATAAGTATGGATAATTTACAAGATTTTTGAATCATTTGAAGTGAGGAGGTTAAGTGTATGAGTAAATTGAATCGATTATTGAGTTGTATGGTGGTAGGAGCTGTTGCAATATCGTCAATAGCAATCGGGACTAATGCTGTGGATATACCGGCGTCCAGAAATTTTCGTGATGACTACAATTCCGAGAAAATATCTTCAAACGAAAGTATTATTTTTAACTCTTTGCCTTCTGCTGGTGTTTCATCGACTATTACTGTGAATGAAGTTGTTTCCGCAGATAGCACGGCATGGACTGAAACGATTCTGGATGAAGAGTCCTATGCGACACTTTTGGTTGAAAAATCTGGAATGAATGCTGATTCTGCGCAGAGTTTAGCGCATGAGACTTTTTTGGAGCTTGAGCGTGAAAATTCTAAGAATCGGAGCGCGCGAAAGGTTGTAACGACAGTATCACAGACCTATTATCCTTCTGGTTGTAAGCCATACGGTATAGGTATAGAGTATGGCTTCTATGCATATAAGTCATCGGGATCTACGTCGGTATATGAGGAGGTTTGGAGTCCATGGGCAATTGCTGCGGGTTCGGGTCCTCATACATATGTTGGCGGAGGTGTTTCCGCTAAAGTTAGCGGTGGAAGTGTTTATTTTAATGCTAATGGAAACTTAGAAGTTGCCGTACAAAGAAATTATTCTGTAGAAGGCAATATAAGTAGTGGTACTCTTGTGAATATTGGTTTTTCGTCAAGTTATACTGTTGGAATCACGACCTATTATCGGAGATATATATCGTATTCTAAAACCTTTACTGGCGGCTGGTAAATCATAAATCTATGGGATTTCAGGATATAGGAGGTGCTTTGTATGGAGAACATGCTTGGGTTTATGAACAGTGGATTTTATGCTGTGATGCAGTATCTTTCTATCCTGCTCAACTTTGTGCTGATTGTGGCTCTGATTGTCCTGATTATCGTTGGCATTCGGTTTCTTCTTATTCTATCTGCGGTGTTGAAGAAACGTATCCGGACACAGAAGCTCCCGCCGAGCACCTCATCGGAAGATAAAACACCAGAATAACATACTGAATCACCTGCTGAAAAAAGCAGGTGATTTTTTGTTTACCAATTAGTTGTTATTTTGTAATGGAACTGTAGTTGTATCGGTGGCTGTATTTTTTTATACTAAATATAAAGAAGCAACGGGAGGTGTTTGTCGTGACATTTGGTTGGTTCAGCGTATTTCATCTTTTGATGATTACTGCCTTGCTGATTCCAAATGGAATTTACATGCTGCAAAATAAGCAGGCGAAAAATAAATGTACCAGTCGCTGCATGAATGTGCTGGAACAGATTGGCAGATATGGCTGTATGCTCCTGATGATTTTGTCGGTCAAAGGGGGAACATCGGATGGCCTGCTGGCGGTATATGAGGCGGGCAGTTTGATGTGCCTGCTGTTGTATGTGCTGCTGTGGCGGCATCTGCTCAAGAACAAAGCGGTGTACGCGGCATTTGTGCCAATCGCTGTGCTGGCTGTGCTGTTTGCGCTGTTGTCTCCGGTGATTGTTGTGCTCGCTGTCGGTCTGACCGGCATTGTGTATGTGATGATGCGGGCAAGCGGATGTACTTGCAGAAAATCGTGGATTTGCATGGCGCTGGCGATTGTTCCGGTTTTGTTGTTCCTGCTGTGCGGCATTACCCTGCACGCTTGGATGCTGACGGCGGCAGCTGTCATATTTGCTCTGAGCCATCCATATGTCACGTGGTGTAATGTGCAAACGGACTGATACCTGTGTTTTTCTTGCAAACCTGTATGCGCTGTGATAAGATAAGCAAGTGAATCATCGAAAAATTTATCACTTGAATGAGGGTTTGAATATGAAAGAAGTTTTACTGTTAAAGCTCGGCGAAGTCGTGCTCAAGGGTCTCAACCGCCGCCGCTTTGAGAGCCGCCTGCTCGCCAATCTGCGCCGCCGTGTATCCAAGGTCGGTAAGTGCAGCGTGTATATCATGCAGTCTACGATTTATGTAGAGCCGGCAGACGGTGTGGACATGGATGAGGTACTGGATGCCGTGCACAATGTATTCGGCGTTGCAGCGATTTGCCGTGCAGCAGTCTGCGAAAAGGACATGGATGCCATCTGGAACACGGTGAATGAATATCTGGGCGATGAGCTGGAGAGCGTGCAGCGCTTCAAGGTTGAGGCAAAGCGTTCGGACAAGAAGTTCCCGCTCAATACCATCCAGATCTGCCAGAAAATCGGCGGCGATCTCGATGACAAGTATGAAAATCTGATTCCGGACATGCATAATCCGGAGCTGCGCGTCAATATTGAAGTGCGCGACAAGGCGGCATATGTACACGCAGGCAAAATGCCTGGCCCTGGCGGTATGCCGGTCGGCACCAACGGCAAGGCGGCGCTGCTGCTGTCCGGCGGCATCGACTCTCCGGTTGCCGGTTATATGATGGCAAAGCGCGGTCTGGAGCTGTGCGCGGTGCATTTCTTCAGCTATCCGTACACCTCGGAGCGCGCGAAGGAAAAGGTCATGGAGCTGGCGGAACTGCTGACCCACTATGCAGGCCGCATGGAGGTCTATGTTGTTCCGTTCACGGAAATTCAGGAAGCCATCCGCGATAATTGTCCGGAGGACATGTTCACGCTGATTATGCGCCGCTTTATGATGCGTCTGGCAGAGCGCGTGGCACAGGAGCATGACGCCGGTGCTCTGATTACCGGCGAGAGCTTGGGTCAGGTGGCTTCGCAGACCATGGAGGCAATGAACGTCACAGGTGCGGTCTGCTCGATGCCGGTGTTCCGTCCGGTTATCGGCATGGATAAGGAGGAAATCGTACAGATTTCCAGAAAGATCGGCACGTTTGAGACGTCCATCCTGCCGTATGAGGATTGCTGCACCGTCTTTACGCCGAAGCACCCGCTGACCCGTCCGAAGAAGTTCAAGGTAGAGGAAGCGGAGAAGGTGCTGGATGTCGATGCGCTCGTGGAAAAAGCGCTGGCCGGCGTGGAGTGCGTGACACTGTAACAATATCATCAGGAAATATTCATAAAATTGCAAGAAGTTATGCAAGAGCACATCTGCACATGCGCAGGTGTGCTCTTTTTTGGCTGCATTTGAAAATTTTTGGCGATTTCATCAAAAATATACAAATTAGTGGTTGCATTATGCGGCAGACTATGGTATACTTTAACCATGATAGATTGTTAAAAAAATAACAACTCTATAAATGGAGCGGCAGGCGTTTTGATAACAGGAAACAGGTATGGAGCCTGCGCGTTAAGAAATGAGGTATTTTGTATGAAAGTAGCAGTTGTTGGTTCTGGCGTAATGGGTCTGGGCATCACCCAGGCATTCGCACAGTCTGAAGGATATGAAGTAAATCTTTGCGTTGTCTCCGGCAAGGGATTCGACCACAAGCGTGCGCTGCTGGAGAAGCCGCTCAAGCGTCAGGTTGTGAAGGAAAAGATCACACAGGAGCGCATGGACGAAATCATGGGCAAGATCACCATCTGTGACATCAACGGATGTAAAGAGGCTGATCTGATCGTTGAGTCCGCGATCGAGAACTTGCAGGCAAAGGAAAAGCTGCTGAAGGAAATCGAGGAGATCGCAAAGCCGGATGCGCTGATTGCTTCCAATACATCGTCCCTGTCCATCACGGAAATCAGCGGCGAGCTGACCCGTCCGATTATCGGCATGCACTTCTTTAACCCGGCTGCTGTCATGAAGCTGGTCGAAGTCATTCCGGGCATGACTACCACCCGTGAAATGGTTGAGAAGGTCAAGAAGATTTCCGAGGACATCGGCAAGGTTCCAGTAGAAGTTATCGAGGGTCCGGGCTTTGTTGTAAACCGTCTGCTGATTCCGCTCATTAACGATGCGATTCAGATCTTTGAAGAGGGTCTGGCTTCCGTAGAAGGCATCGACACCGCAATGAAGCTGGGCGCAAACCATCCGATGGGCCCGCTGGCTCTGGGTGACCTGATCGGTCTGGATGTTTGCCTTGCAATCATGGAAGTTATGTACCATGAGACGCTGGATCCGAAGTATCGTCCGGCTCGTCTGCTGCGTAAAATGGTTCGCGCCGGCAGACTGGGTCAGAAGTCCGGCAAGGGCTTCTATGAGTACAACGAACTGGGCCGCATTATTCCGGGCTCCGCGCTGTCTACGATTGGATAATTTGTCGAAATGTATCGGCGCATGTGGGAATTTTTCCACATGCGCCTTTTTTCGTGCTTTTCCAATTCTTGCAGATTAACAAAAAATATGCTATCATGAAAATAATGGAAAGACGGCGAGTGGAAAAACAGAAAGGAGCCATTGTATGACACAACCGGAACTGGAACAACAAGTGGCGCGGTGTTTGACACAGCGCGGGCTGACGCTTTCTGTTGCAGAAAGCTGCACCGGCGGGCTGCTGTCCGCACGGATTACCGATGTGGCGGGTGCATCAAAATTCTATAAAGGCGGCGCCTGCACCTACTGCAATGAAATCAAGCAAAAGATTCTCGGCGTGCGCGCGGAGACACTGGAAACCTATACGGCGGTGTCGCAGCAGACAGCGGCGGAAATGGCGCAGGGCATTGCGCGCGTCTATGAAACCGATCTCGGCGTTGGCATCACCGGATACGCCGGTCCGGACGGCGGAGAGGACGGCACACCGGTCGGAACCATTTACATCGGGCTGTTCTGGAAGGGGAACACGCAGGTTCATAAAATTGTATCCCCGCATGGGCGTTCGCAGGCGCGGCAGGATGCGGCGGATGAAGCGCTGTGTATGATTCTGCATACTATAAAAGAATAAAAACAGGATGAAAAGGAAGAAGATTGGAAAATCTCTGTAAAAATCCACATTTTTTCTGGACTTGCTTTTACAAATGTTGTATAATATTCCTACAAACGAGAAAGGAAAGTCCGAAAGCTGCGCCGGATGGGAAACCGGCGGCAAATAGGAAAGACTTTTTCGTGTATTCGTGTGTTTGATGAATGATTTTGAGAGGGGAGATGGCACCAATGGAAACGAATGAAAATGAGAAGTTGGAGAGCCGTCTGCAAGCATTTCACGACGGAACCGAACAGCGCGCGTGGGAATGGCTGGGCGCGCATCGTGCCGTGAAGGACGGGAAGGAAGGCGTACAATTCTGCGTTTGGGCACCGCATGCCGCGGATGTCTCCGTGATTCATGAGAAGAGCGGCTGGGCGCGTGATTTGGCACCGATGACCCGCATGGCGGAGGATTCGGAATTCTGGACCTGCTTCCTGACAGACATCGAACGCTACGATTGCTATAAATACAGCATTCGGACAAAGGGCGGTCAGGTTTTTGATAAATCTGATCCGTTTGCTTTCTATGCAGAAGTGCGGCCGGCAAATGCATCGCGCTACTATCCGATGGACGGATATGTATGGGGCGATGCCGACTGGATGCAGCACAGAAAGATTGCACCCGAACCGGTAAATATTTACGAAGTACATCTTGGGTCTTGGCAGACAGCGGAAGACAGTTCCTTTTTTAATTATCGCGTCATTGCGGATCGGCTGATTCCGTATTTGTGCGAGATGGGGTATACCCATTTGGAGCTGCTGCCGCTTTTGGAGCATCCATATGACGGCTCTTGGGGCTATCAGCCGCTGGGCTTTTTTGCCGCAACCAGCCGGTACGGTTCGCCGCATGACCTGATGTATTTGATGGATCGGTGTCATCAGGCGGGTATCGGTGTCATTTTGGACTGGTCGGCTGCCGGATTTCCGACCGATGCGCATGGACTGTTCATGTTTGACGGACAGCCGTGCTATGAAGCGTGCGAATCCGACCCGAAGGACATGGTGTACGGCGTACAGAAATTTGATCTCGGGCGCGGCGAAGTGCAGTCGTTCCTGCTGTCCTCTGCGATGTTCTGGATTACGCAGTTCCACGCAGACGGTCTGCGCGTCAGCTCTGTGCAGCCGATGCTGTATTTGAATTACCAGCGCGAAGCAGGTGAGTGGAAAGCAAACCAATTCGGAGAAAATTGGAATACAGACGGCGCGCAGTTTTTGCGCACGCTGTGCGATACTGTGAAGCAGCAGGAACCAACCGTGCGCATGATTGCGAGCAGCACGGGCAAGTGGTCCTCTGTGACCAAGCCGACGGCACTCGGCGGCCTTGGATTTACCGCCATGTGGCGCGATACATGGGTACAAGAGGCTCTGACGCACTTGCAGCACACAGACGACCCGGAAGCATTGGCGGATTGGCTGTCGCTGTCTCTGCTCAACAGCACCGGAGAGCGGTTTGTTTTGCCGCTGTCCCATGATGCCGTGTCACACGGCGCGGGCTCTCTGCTGGCACGCATGCCGGGAGAGTACCATGAAAAGTTTGCACCGCTTCGGCTGCTGTATGGCTTTGTCATGATGCATCCGGGCGACAAGCTGCTGTTCATGGGCGGTGAATTTGCCCAATGGATCGAATGGAACTGTATGCAGCCGCTGGACTGGAATCTGCTGGAATATCCCCGCCATGAAGAAATGCAGCGGCTCAGCGCGGAACTGAATCAGTTCTACCGGAACGAACCCTGCCTGTGGGAAGATGATTTCACCGGAAACGGATTCCAATGGATTGACGGCGGAGACTGCCAGCAATCCGTGATTTCCTACATCCGCTGGAACAAGGACCATTCCGATGCACTGGTGGCAGTGCTGAATCTGACTCCGGTTGTCCGCGACAATTTCACGATGGGCGTCCCCTTCCCCGGCAAATGGCGCGAAGTGTTCAACACTGATGAACGCCGTTTCGGCGGCACGGGGCTGCTGAACTCGGAACACATGCAGACGGAACCGGGGCTGTTCCATGGTCAGCCGCAGCACATCACACTGCGGCTCCCCTGGCTGGGGGCGGTATTCCTCAAACCAGCCGGAAAGAACTGAACGTTGAATTCTCCTCTGCAACGGCGTCCCTGGCAGAACCTTTACATTCATGTGCCGTTCTGTCATGGTAAATGCGACTACTGCGCCTTCTATTCTGAAGGAAACGCGGAAGGTCTCATGCGTCCCTGGCTGGACAAACTGAAACGGGAACTGGAACAGCTTGCCGGAACAGAGGTCCGCACGGTTTACCTCGGCGGCGGCACTCCGACTTTACTGAATGTGGAAATGCTGGCGGAACTGTTCAGCGTTCTGGAAAAATTCCTGCCGTCTGCGGACATTCCGGAAATTTCCATCGAATGCAATCCGGAAAGTCTGACGGATGAAAAAGCGGCGGTTCTGGGACAGCATGTCAACCGGGTCAGTCTGGGCATTCAGAGTTTCGACCCGGAACTGCGCAGAAGAATCGGACGGCATGGCGATCCGGTAAAAATACCCGCGGCATTCGAACTGCTTCGCCGGCACGGTCTGCGCAATCTGGGATGCGATCTGATTTACGGTCTGCCTGGACAGACCGCCGCAGAATGGGAAAAAGAACTGTCCGGTGCGCTGTCGCTGGGCATCACGCATCTTTCCGCATATTCGTTGAGTGTGGAAGAAGGAACGCCGCTGCAGAAACGTTATACCCCCGATCCCGAAGCGGAAAACCGCAATGCGGAATTGGAAGTGCATACCCGGACAATCCTGAAGGAAGCAGGACTGCACCGATATGAGATTTCGAATTATGCCCTGCCGGGATTTGAATGCCGCCACAACCAGAATATCTGGCACGGCGAAACGTATCTGGGGCTGGGACCCGCCGCCTGCTCGTTCGACGGCAAAGACCGCTTCACGCAAGTATCCTCCATACAGGACTGGCTGAACGGCGCAGCTCCGGAGATGGACCGGATTCCCGATCCGGAACGCCGGGCGGAGATGCTGATCATGGGACTGCGGACAGTTCGCGGCTGGGCGGACGGCGAATTCGAACGGGCTGCGGGAATCGGTCCGGAAGCGGTGAATCCGGCAGGAATCGCCGAACTCCGGAAAAACGGATTTCTGCGGGAAGACGTCTTTGCCCTGACCGGACACGGACTTGATTTCTGGAATGAT
>OQVL01000420.1_pt1 | contig 22025 bp, 20 predicted proteins | sample 1691501 | NCBI WGS metagenome assembly OQVL01 (sample SAMN03418253, study PRJEB22391) | human gut metagenome | biome: human-gut; feature: organic feature; material: feces | host: Homo sapiens | place: Tanzania | collected 2013-01 | reverse complement strand
AAAGGAGAATTTCAGTGGGAATATTCAAAAAATTATCCGCTGCAAAAACTGCGGTTTCAGCGCCGCAAACCTACAAAAATAATCCTTTCAGTCTTCTTGACAGCTACACGCCGCTCTCAACGGTGCAGAACAGCCTGTACCGTGAGCTCCGTGAGGCGATCCCGATCATTGACGCCGCAATCTATAAGATAATCAGATTGACGGGCGGCTTTCACATCGACTGTGAAAACAAAAGGTGTGAAAGAGAGCTGCGCCGTTTCCTCTCCGAGGTCAAGGTCGGTTCCGGTCAGCAGGGCATAGATTTCTTTATGTCCGTTTATTTTGAACAGCTTTTGACCTACGGCACGGCGATCGGCGAGATGATCACCGACTCCGACGGCAATTTCTGCGCCCTCTACAACGCCGATCTCGGCGATATTGAGCTTAAGCGCAGCGACGACGGCTTTTCAACGGTTGTCTGTGTAAAGGAGCTTGCCGAGGCAAAGCCCGTCGCTTATCCTCAGCTCGTCCTCCTCTCGGTGCTCAATCCCGAGGCAGGTCAGCTTGCGGGCAACTCACTTCTCAAGGGCTTGCCCTTTGTCAGCAACATTCTGATGAAGATTTATAACACGATCGGCATCAACTGGGAGCGTGTCGGCAACGTCAGATTTGCCGTCACATATAAGCCGCAGAATGACGTTGTTGACCGTGCATACGCCAAGGACAGAGCTCAGCAGGTTGCCCGTGAGTGGAGCGAGGCAATGCAGCCCGGCAGCCGTCTCCGTGATTTTGTTGCCGTCGGCGACGTCAGTATAAAGGCGATCGGCGCAGACAATCAGATTCTCGACAGCGAGGTTCCCGTCCGTCAGATGCTCGAACAGATCGTTGCCAAGACGGGACTTCCGCCGTTTATGCTCAGCCTTAGCTGGTCGTCCACCGAGAGAATGTCCTCTCAGCAGGCGGATGTGCTCACGAGTGAGCTTGAGGCGTACCGCCGCCTCCTCACGCCCGTGATTGAAAAAATCTGCCGCTTCTGGATGGTAACGAACGGAATCAACGAGCACTTCAGCGTCGAATGGGATGACATCACGCTTCAGGATGAGCTTGAGCTTGCCAAGGCACGTCTCTACCGTGCGCAGAGTGAAAGGATTGAACAGGAGTTGAAGTCAGTTGAATAAGGAATTTAAAACTAAAATTTCGCCCTGCGAGATCACCGAAGGCGATCTTGCCCTGATTAACCGATTCACGGTAAAGGAGCTCAAAGCCGACGAGGTTTACAGCTTCAACGTCATACTCTGCGACAATGATGTTGACAGGGACGGCGAGCGTTTCAGCAACGAGGCTCTCTCTCAGCTTGCGAAGCTCTTCGTCGGCGTTACGGGAATATTTGATCACGATCCGAAAAGCTCAAACCAGAGTGCGAGAATTTATTCTGCGGAATGCGTCAATATTCCGGGCAAAAAGACCGTTACCGGCGAGGACTATCTCTGCGTTAAAGCAAAGGCATATATGCCGCTGACCGAGAAAAATGCGGATCTGATCGGTGACATAAACGCCGGGATCAAGAAAGAGGTCAGTGTGAGCTGCGCCGTTGCCGATTTCACCTGCTCGATATGCAACAGCGATATGAGATTCAGCCCCTGCAATCACGTCAAGGGCGAATCATATGACGGCGAGCTTTGCTACTGCACGCTTTCAAACATCACGGACGCATATGAATGGTCGTTCGTCGCTGTTCCGGCTCAGGTCAACGCAGGCGTGACGAAAAGCTACACAAAGGAGATTGAAACAATGGAAAACTGTATTAAGGCAATAAAGGACGGGCACGCAGTCAAGCTCGGCGAAAACGAGGCTCGACAGCTTGCCGACTACATCAACACTCTTGAAAAGCAGGCGACGGACGGCAAGATATACCGCCGTTCGCTGACCGAGGAGACCGCAAAATACGCTGTTCTCTCCGTCCCCGCTCTCACAGGCGACTGCATCGAAAAGATGTGCTCGGGTGTGGAGACCGAGGAGCTTATCAAGATCAGGGACGCTTTCAGGAAAAAGGCGGAGGACGTTGTTCCCCTTGTTCCTCAGCTGAAAGCGAAGAAGAATAAAAACACAGATACAAATATTGACTTCAAATTTTAAGGAGGATTCAAAATGGGTTTTGATAATTTAAGACTTGAAAAAGGAATGTACGGCACGGGCCGCAGCTTCACACAGGTATTGGAGGGACTTGATCCCTCGGAGAATTACAGAGGCACAAGCCTCGAGGGTCTCGACGCATATCAGCGTCAGCTTAAGCGATTCGGCATCAAGCCGCAGGGCGCCGACAGCTCGGTTGTCGGCAAGTTCTTCCAGACGAGCGACGCCTCGGTTCTCTTCCCGGAGTACGTTTCAAGAGCCGTTCGCTACGGTATGGATGAGGCGAGCTTTCTCCCCGACATCGTTGCGGCAACAACCAACATCGACTCTCTCGACTACCGTGCAATGAACCTTGAAATGACTACGGCAAACGCCGAGATGAAGGTTTTCAAGGAGGGCGATACACTTGAGACAGCCGATTTCAAGGTAAGCGACAGAACAATCCGTCTCAAGAAGAGAGGCAGAATGATCACCACCTCCTACGATGTTCTCCGTTTTCAGCGTCTTGACGTTGTATCCGTTGCGCTCAAGAGGATCGGCGCATACCTTGCTCAGAGCCTTATGGCGGACGCTGTCGATGTTCTTATCAACGGCGACGGCGGCAAGAATCCTGCGGAGGTCTGCACCCTTTCCGGCAACAGCTACACATATGACGATCTCATTGATTTCTGGAACAAGTTCTCACCGTATGAGCTCAACACAATTCTTACTTCTCCGAGCGTCACGGCTACGGTTCTCAAGATGACCGAGTTCAGAGACGCCGCCGCAGGACTCAATTTCCACGGCACAGGCAAGCTCATCACTCCCTTCGGCGCAAATCTCATCAAGTCAAGTCACGTATCCAACAACGCTATGATGATCGGTCTTGACAAGAGCTGTGCGCTTGAGATGGTAAAGGTCGGCGACGTTGAGACAGATTACGGCAAGCTCGTTGACCGTCAGCTTGAGCAGATTGCGATCACATCCATCACCGGATTTGCGAAGATTCTTCCGGGCGCAGTCAAGACTCTTTCCGCAAAGGCTTAATTATGAGTTACTGGGAAGTAAGAGACTATCTCGGCGAGCTTGCGGACACAACGGCATTCAAGGAGGAAGAAATTCTTTCCTTATGCCGCTCCTGTCTCAAAGAGATAGAGGCAAAATTAAAGCCCGACGCAGACGCAAAGGATTATCGCATCGTTGCCGCCGCTGCGGCTCTCGCCAACTACAAGCTGGCTCTTAAGCAGAACGCCGCCGAGAGTGAAACCGGAATCACGAGCTTTAAGGCGGGCGACGTGAGCATTGAACAGGACAGCAAGGACAGGGAAACTCTTCTCGAAAAGGCGGAGAGCTACTATGAAAAAAAGATGCTTGAAATAATCCCTCTTTGCAGGGACAACAGCTTCGCTTTCGGTCAGATCAAGGTGATGTGATATGACTGTTAAATCAATGTTTGAAAAATACGGTCAGGATGTAACATTGAAAAAAAGCGACGGCTGGAGCAGTCCGACCTTCGGCGCATTTATTCAGCCGCTGAGATATAAGAACAAAATGTACCTCAACGGTGTGAACACGGTTATCGGCTTCAACAGTCAGGGGCATTACCTCTACATAGGTCCGCCCGATCACAATCCGGAGGATACCGACTGCTATGTTGAGTCCAACGGAAAAAAGTTCACCGTTGACAGATGCGAAAAGGTGTATTTAAAGAACGAAGTGATCTACATCTGGGCAATAATCCGTGAGATTGTGGAGGTTGAGTGATGGACAGTATAGTTTCTCTGCCGATAAAAATTGTCGAGTGGCTCGGCAAACAGGAGGATATGAAGGATCTGACCTTTTTCGTCGAATATCCCCCGATCAACAAGGCTGTTCCGCTGAGAAAAGCAATCGTTGCCGTCGGAATCGACAACATTGAAATAACCGACAAATTCGTCGCAAACGACGACGGGGTGCTGGAGCGTCAGGAATATTGCCGCACCGCGGAGATCAAGGCAAACCTCAGCATATGCGTGCCGTTTTCAAAGGGCGGTCAGGCGTGCCACGACATTTTCACCCGAATTGCCGATGCGCTGACGTTCAGGACGAATCTCAACATTGAAAAATCGGGATGCACGGAAATTTCATCCGACCGTGACACGGACGCACTCGTGATGAACGGCTGGTTTTTGATGAATGCGGATTTCTGCCCCGCTCAGAGCACGGATGACAACTACGCAAACTTCCTTGACAAGGAGCTTCTTTGCGGCAGTCATATCAGGAACTCGGAAATTCACGTCACGGCGGCGGACAAGGAACGGTGGAATGTACCGGTTGTAACGGGCTTCTATGTCGGAAACGGATCGTCGAGCCGAACATTTCCGCTTGAATTTCAGCCGCAATATCTTATTCTGATGGCTGCCGCTCAGCCTGCCGTTACAATCGACTTTGCCAACAGCACGGCAAAAAGCCATATGGCAATGGCAACGGCAAACACAAGCTCGCAGGGTATTCAGATCACATCAAGCGGATTCAAAATTTCAAAAGCGACCTCGGGAAACGTAACCAGTGACCTCAACGCCATTGGCGTGTCCTACATCTACGTCGCATACAAATAAAATAATGTAATTACCGATTTCTCCCAAAAAAGCCGCAGGCTTCGATTGTTTTGTCAAAGCCTGCGGCAATTTTATTTTGTCACCCTGTATTCTTTTGTATTAACGATAACGCTGATTTCGTTCTGTTCGCCGTAATCGAAGCTCGGCATAAAGTCAAGAATATCGGTGTTTTTCATATTCTTTTCAAGGTCAAAATCAATCTCTCTTCCGTTATTCAGGACGGTGATCTGCTCCTTTCTCAGGAAAAGGAATATCGGTGACACAAGGCTTGCCCTACCGTCCTTGGATTTCAATTTGATTTTTCTCTCCGAATACAGCTCTCTTCCGCCCGAGATGATTTTTATTTCATCACCGCATACGACGATCGGATGACTGTTCGGGCGGCGCATAAGCCAGTAAAAAAGCGTTACGCCGTCAACCGACGGGTGCAGAACGATTGTGTCCTCCTCCATCCTCGCAAGCAGGCGGTCAATCCGCAGATTTGCCTTTTCCCACTCCTCGCCGTCAAGATGAACAGGCAGGAGCTTGCCGTCCTTGAACTTCCAGCGCAGATCGTTGAACACAATGCCCTGATAATAGGTCGGCACGAATCTTCCGAAGCTGTCAAACATCCGCTCGTAAAAATCCATTGATGTGTCGAAAATATTTTCGGGTGAAAACTTTGTCGAAACTATGCTGTCAACATTGTCCCGGTTATAGATATACTCGCCCTCGGCGCAGAATCCGAGCTTCATCTTATCCCGAAGAATATCGCAGCAGTATTTTTCGTCCTCGTGGCGAAAATTCGGCGTTGTGTCGAAGAGGAGATTGTTCTCTCCCCTGTTTTTGATGCAGATATTGATGTTCGTCTGCGTGATAAATCGGTTTTCCGGCTGTCTGAGATCGTAAACTCCCGTCTCGGTAAGAGTTCTGTATCTGTAATGGACAATGACCGGTCTTTCGTTATAATACTGAATGATCCTGTATGTTACAAGGTCAACCTCGCCGTAAACCGTATCGAAGAATTCCGTCACGGCTCTCACCGTGTCCGCTCTGAGACGGTCGTCGGAATCGAGGAAAAAGATATACTTTCCGTGACACCTTGCAAGCCCGTAATTTCTTGTTTTTGAAAGTCCCTCGTTCTCCTTTGAATAGAGGGAAACGTTGTCGTATTTGTCGGCATATTCACGGCAGATCGACTCGCTGTTATCGGTCGAGCCGTCGTTTACAAGCACAACCTCGATGTTTTCAAAGCCGATTGTCTGCGCCGCCAGGGAATCGAGGCACGGGCGAAGAAATCTTTCGACATTGTAAACGGGAATGAGCACCGACGCCCTATATTCAAGCATTGAACTCACCTCCGAGCCTGCGCCTGCAAAGCTCGCAGAGCTTGTCCCTCAGGAAGCCCGGCTTCATTCGGTACGCCTTGAAATAGACATAGGCGGCAATACATTTTTTCAGATCGCCGATCCCGAACTTTCCCGAATAGAAGCTCATAACCGCATCGCCTGCTTTTATCGGCATTTTGACCTCACGGTACTTCGTCTCGGTTCCGAGCCGCTTGAAATCCTCCATACTTATATCGGTTTTCAAAAGCTCCGCATCCCAGCCGTAAACCTCCTTGAACCAGGCGCACACCGCATAATCGCCCATAAACGGAACAAGAACGCTCCTGAGCATTTCAAAGGTCTCGCGCTGTTCGCACGAACCGAAAACCGCCATAACGCTGCGGATAAAGAAAAGTGTTACACGGTCGCTTGCCGTCTGAGAAAACAGCCACGAATAATTTTCAAGCCCCGCAATGTCCTCTCCGTCCGCCGTAGGCGCAGGGATTTCTTCAATATTGAAAAGGCTTTCGTGAATGAGCTTTATCTCGTCATATCTCGCATAGTCGGCGATCATATTCATTATTGAAAAGGTTGATGAGCCGAGCGGCATAATTCCGTTTTTATGAATCGTTTCGCTGTTCATAAGGCAGCAGAAATATCCGTTTTTCGACGCAATTTCATCAAACGAAAAGTCAGCCGAGAAAAGATTGCCGTCAAGGGACGATCCGTTGAACACGCAGGCTCCCCTCGCAAGCATCGAGGCAAAGGCGTCCGAGGAATAGGTCACGGATGCGTCGGAAAAGAGGATGTACTCGCCCTGTGCGTCGGCAACCGCCCTTTGAAGTGCGTCGGCGTTCGGGAATACCTTTACCCTCGCAAGGATATCCTCGCTGAGGTCGGCTAAGCTCTCGGGGTCAATCCGTGAGCAGATCAGCACCTCAACATCAATCCCCTGCGAAAAAACATTTTCAAGAAACGACGGCAGTCTGCCGCTCTTTTCCGCCTTAGGAAGAATAACGCTTATATTAAAATTGCTCATTGTAACAGCTCCTGACATTGCATTGATTGTATTAATATATTACCATATACAAGGGCAAAAATCTACTGCCCGATTATTAAAATTATGCCGATTATGTAATAAATTTTACTTGACAATCCCCGTTTCGTATGTTAATATATTTAACGTTGTGACACGCTGCTATGGCTCAGGTGGTAGAGCACATCCTTGGTAAGGATGAGGTCACCGGTTCGAGTCCGGTTAGCAGCTCCAAGCCCCGGGAACTTTACGTTTCCCGGGGCTTATTTTTTATGTCTCCTTACTGCATTTAATTCTTGAGAGCTTGCCGTGTTTTCTTCCTTTCACGGTTTCAAAGGCGGTGAGCTCGTAATAGACGTAGCAATTTTTATCCGCCTTGCACTCGGCAATCGTCTTTTCCGTAACCTCAACGCACCTGTTCCAAAGCCTGATGTTCTCCATCGAATGTACGGATCTTACGTTATAATTGTCCGTTATATATTTAGCGAAAAAGCGGGTAAACTTTTCCATTCCGTACACGTTCAGATGTTCAAAGTTGTAAAAATCCGTCTTTGTGTTCAGCCCGATTTCTTCATAGCTGTTTTCAAAGTCGGCATATTTATAACCGTATCCCTCAATGAGCTTTTTCAGACCCTCCGTCATATTGGGATTCTTATTTTTTACGCAATGCGGCGCACGAATGAACAGCACATTCTTCAAGCCTGCGTCACGGCAGTAATTCAAAAGCTCGTACATATAATATCTCGATTTCGGGCTGAGGCTGATCCACCGTTCCTTCTGCTTTTCCGTTGTGCGTTGACGGTTGGTGTTGGCGAATGCCTTTGTGTAGCTTATTCCCTCGGCTGCAAGATAGAATCGGCTCACGGCATTCCTCGAACAGATTATAGGATGACTCCAATTGGAATGATACTTATAAAACGGCAGATAAAATTCCGTCCGATCGTTCTCCGGTATATTCCTCTCGATAAAGTCCCTGCCGTCTGCGTCGATACCGACTGTGTCGAACCAGGCGTGAACGGGGCGGCGGTTTTCATAATACTTATCGCCGTGGATAAAGCCGTTTATTTCAAACACGATCAGCTTGGGGCTCTGAGTTTCAAGAGCCTTTTTTGTTATTGTTTTATACAAATTACCCGGCATCGACGCATAGCTTATTGAATAGCTTGTGAAGCCGTATTCTTTCCATGCAAGCGGCGAATTGAATCCGGCATAGAGCTCACTCGCACCGATCAGCACAACGTCAAGGCTGTTCTCGGGCTCCTTAAAATATCCTTTTATGTGTACTCCGTCCCTGTCGTTGTTGGTTGAGAAGTAGAAATTCACCCCATACATCACGACCGAGAGTACCAGTAAAAAGCTGATAAATCTAATCAATTTTTTCATTTTCTGTTCCTCAAAACTGCATATATATGAAATCGGCAGGGGTTGTTCCCGGTCCGTAGTAGCCGAAAACAGCCACCGAAACAATCATCAGAATATAGACAACCCATTGAAGCGCCGTGTTTTTCTTTGCAAGAAGAGTTCTGACATTTTCCTTTTTCCTCTCCTGAACAAGCGAAACGGCAAATATTATCAGGCAGCCCGCCAAAATTACAATATAGTCATAGCGTGTTATTCCGCTGTCTTTAACGCAGGCAAAGGTTGCTATGTCGCCTATACGGAAATCCGTTACGGATCTGTAAATCATCTTCAGAGCCTGTCGGCAGCCCGTGGCAATGTCAAAATAGTAGCCGATGAGCACAACGATAAACGTCCTCACCATACAGAAAACAGAATAAAAAAAGTTTTCACGTTTGATGTGCAGCTTTTCGATGAGCTTGTCCGTAAGCGGCTTGAGCATACTCGAAATCATTATTACAACACCGTTCCACAAGCCGAAAGCGACATATTTCAGCTCAGCACCGTGCCAGATTCCGATAACAACAAAGGTTATAAGCGACGCCAAAGCGGTCGGGAAAACCTTGCCGAGATATTTCAATCCGTGCTTTTTCATATTCTTTGCCATTTTCAGAAACGGCTTTGAAATCGAGATCGGATAGAAAAGATAGTTTCTCAGCCAGTCGCCGAGGCTGACGTGCCACCTGTGCCAATACTCCGTAAGAGTTTTTGAAAAATACGGACGTTTGAAGTTTTCCGCCATCCTTATTCCCATTATTTCGGCGATTCCTCGGCAGATATCGATTCCTCCCGAGAAGTCGGCATAGAGCTGTGCGGCGTAGAGAATAACCGCCAGCAAAATGTATGTGCCGGAATATGAGTTGCTCTGTTCCGCAACGAGCCTGATTACCTTTACGGCTCTGTCGGCGATCAGGAGCTTTTTGAACATACCCCAGATGATCAGCAAAGCGCCGCTTTTAAAATTCTCATAGCTGAATTTTTTCGGCTCGTAGAGCTGATTGGCAAGGTCGGAATAGATTCCGATCGGTCCCTGAATGATCTGCGGAAAGAACGAGACAAAAAGCGCCAGCTTTGCGAAATTCTTTTCCGCCCCGACCTTTCCGCGGTACACGTCGATTATGTAGCCCATACTCTGGAAGGTGTAAAAAGAAATGCCGAGCGGAATTATTATGCTGAACCTCGGCTCGGTATAATGCCAGCCGACCGCTCCGAGCACGGAATGAACCATGTGAGCGCAGAAAGAAAAATATTTTACAAAGGCGAGCAAGCCGAAATTTATAAAAAGAATGAGGGCAAGAACAGCCCTCATTTTTCTCTTGGTCTTTTCCTTAAGCTGTTTTTTCTCTTCCTTTTGAAGGACGTCCCTATTCTCTTTCAAAAATGCTTTATGCTTCTGCGATATTCGGTCTATCAGCACGGCGCCCGTATATGTCGTCACGATCGTGACCAGCATATAGATCACGTACTTGTTGCAGTTCAGCGTGTAGTATACACAGCTTGCCGCCAACAGCACCGCCCACTGATATTTTTTCACGGGGAAAAGATAGTACAGCAGAACGGTAACCGCCGCAAAAGCAAAAAATTCAATTGAAATCAATCCCATTTTATTTCCTCTGATCAGTAATTCATTTTATAGGTATCAAGAAAATCACGCATAAGTCTTATGCCGTTCTTCTCCGAAGAGAGCAGAACCCTCGGCATTGTGCGTGACAGGAACAGCACCGTTCCCTCGGTTATTGTGTATGCGCCGCATCTGCCGAAAGCGAGAATGTCGCCGAGCCTCAGCTCAGGCAAAGTAACCTTGCGCACAAGCAAATCCGCAGTCGTGCAGAGACTTCCGCAGAGCGTGTACGAATGATCGTAATCCCCGTCCCCTGTCAGAAGAGTGATCGGCGGAACCTGCATCGCCATCGTCTGTCCGTAATATTTCAGATGGTTTATTCCTCCGTCGCAGATCACATAGCTCGTTCCGAGGTTGTTCTTGATGTCCGCAACAGACGTGAGATACGTTCCGCAGGACGAGGCAAGGAATCTGCCCATCTCAACCGAAAGCGGACGCTTTTTATTAAATCTTTGCAGAAGCTCACCGACCTCACGGAGTGTTTCGGCGTCCTTTTCCTCATAGGGCGGAACAAAATAATCGGCAGCCATTCCGGGGCCGTACTCGATGTGCGACGGAACATATCCCTGCTCACGCTCAAGGGAGTCGATAAATCCCATAAATGCGCAGAGATCCTTTTCGATAACGCCGACATTCTTTTTCTGCGTTCCCGAGTAATAGTGAAGTCCGATTATTTCAACCGAGTCAAAATAATCCCTCTTTGCGATTATATCCGCAATTTCGGCAGGGTCCATTCCGAACTGATTGCCGCTCGTCAGGCGGAGAATGAGCCTTGCTTTTTTTCCCTTTTCGCCGCAGACTCTGTTGATCAGCTCAACGTGCAGGCGGCTCTCCGCGGTCAGTATCGCCGCACCGTAATCCACGGCGCATCCGATATCCTCGGCGCCCTTATTGACGCCGGAATAGATTATCTTCCCGGGATCGACCTTAAGCGCACGGCATATCTCCAGCTCGCCCGGACTGCAAACCTCCACATAGCCGACCGACTCGGGAAGCTCATAGAGCAGAAACGGATTAGCTTTTATCGAATAGCAAAGGGGTATATCACCGATCGCATTTTTAATTCTGTCCGCCTGATTTTTAAACTCATCGGCGTCGAAAACAAATGTCGGCGTGCCGTATTCCCTTGCGATTTTCAGAAGTGATTCGTTATTCATAATTATTCGTCACGGAGCTTTTCGATAAGCTCCATCATTCCCTCTATCGAATTAAAGTTATCGGGTACAAGATCCTCAACGTGAAGCTCGATGTCAAAAGCGTCGCTGAGCTCGCCCACAAGCGCAACGATATCAAATGATTCAAGAATACCGTCGGTAATAAGCTGCTTTTCGTTTTCAAAGTCTACATCGGGTCTGAGCTCCTCAAGGATCTCCATAAGCTGTTCTTTCATAATTCTTCCTCCGTTTATTTTGTAAAAATTTTTCGGGCAACGCTCAATTATTCGTCATTGCCTTGAGTGTATTCATATCAATTTTGCTGTTCGGCAATCTTGGTATTTCATCGATTTTCGTCATCTTTCTCGGCACCATAAAGCCGGGAAGATATTTCCTGAGCTCAACGGCGATCTCTCTGACCGTCGCCTCGCCCGTATAGAAAAGCCATATAATTTCCTTTTCCTTGTTATATACGACGGCGCACTCCTTTACTCCGTCCACTCTGCCTGCGGCAAGCTCGACCTCGTCAAGCTCAACCCTGTGACCGAGGTGCTTGATCTGCCTGTCCTTTCTTCCGTGGAACTCGAGCACTCCGTCCTCACGCATAACGCCGATATCGCCCGTCTTGTAGATGAGCTCGTCATAGGATTTGTTGAGCGGATTCTGAATGAACGAAGCCGCCGTTCTCTCGGGGTCGTTATAATATCCGAGCGCAAGAATCGGTCCGCTGACGCAGATCTCGCCCTCTTCCCCCTGCTTTGTCGGCGTGTCATCCTCATTGAGCAGGAAAACGTTATAGTTCCTGTACGGCAAGCCGATCGGCAGAACCGTTGAATCCTCAACCCTTTCCTTTACCTCATAATAGGTGCAGGATGCGGTCGCCTCCGTGGGACCGTACTGATTGACAAAAAGTGTGTCGGGCAGATTCTCCTGCCACTCCTTAAGGCACTTACCCGGCATTACCGAGCCCGAGAAGCAGACCTTTTTAAGGTGCTCGGGCTTGCCGTGTTCAAAGGCTCCGAGAGATGTCGGAACGGTCAGAGCCGAAACGCTCCAGCCGACCGATGTGATCCTTTCAAGATTCATAAAATCAAACAGCTTTGCGGGCGAAGAGAAGCAAACCTTAGGAATTATAACCGTTGAAGCGCCGCAGAGAAGCGGAATATAAATATCACGGATCGCCGCAATGTAGTCAAGCGGCGACTGGTTTCCGAGAATGTCGCTCCCGTCGATTTTCATCACCGAGGTGTACGCCTCGATATAGCACATCAGCGAATGGTGCGATGTTATTACGCCCTTAGGTCTGCCTGTCGATCCCGAGGTGAAAATTATATAGAGCGGATCGTTCTCGTTCGCAAACCTGCGGACATACGAAAGTTTTTCGGTATCTGCGGCGTGCTCGGCGGCGTCCTCAATCACAACAACGCTTTCGCCGTCAAAGCCGAGACCCCTGACAAAATCATAATTATCCCTGTCCGTAAGGATCAGCGACGGGGCGAGAGTTTCAAGTATGCTGTCGATCCTTGCTCTCGGGAGCTTGCTGTCGATCGGTGCATAGCTGCATCCGCTGTATACAACGCCGAGAAAAGCGGCAACCGTCATAATATGTCTGCCCGAGAAAACGGCGACAGGCTGCCTGTATACTCCCTTTTCGTAAAGAGCTGTTCCTATGCTTTGGGCATAGGACTTCACCTCGCCGAAGGTCAGTGATCCGTTCTCGTCGGAAAACGCCGTCTTATCGGCAAGTTTTTCGGCTGTTCTTTCAAGCCATTCAAGCACATTAATATCCATAACACATATCCTTACTCATTGTTATTTTACATAATACCACATATTACTTCCCGAGACAAGTGCAAATCATATATAACACGAATGAAAGACCGCAAAAATTGCAAAGAATTTTTAAACCGCCGAATCTCCCGCCGAGGCGTAGAAATCTGCGGCAAAGCGATTCCATTCGGCATACTCGGGATCGTTCTTCTTGTTTTCAAAGAGTCCGCTCGCCTCAAAATACTTTCCCATATATGACGTCGCCTTGAACGCTCCGTAATAGTTGAGATGATCCCCCTCGTCCCTTGTCTCGTTTTTCCAGTCGATCGGAATTTCCTTTTGCAGGGTGTTCATATCCACATACTCTATTCCGAGATTGTCCGAAAGCTCCGCAATCGCATTGTGCTTCGCATAGTTCCAGTTCTTCGTGCTCGGCACGCTCACAAGCACAAGCTCGGCGCCGTTCTTCCTGCAATAGTCCCTGATCTTTTTAATATACTTGACGTTATCGGTCGGGATCGTCTCCTTTCCGTCGGTCGGGGTCATATAGCCCTGAGTTGAGGCGGCGTTGACAGTTGTGTTGAAGAGGTAGCCCTTGCTGCGCTCGTCGTAGATTTTATTTTCATTAATCTGCCAGCTTTTCGGCTGAAGATTTTTCCAGCGGTCGTGATATTTGAATACGGAAAAAAGTCCCTCCGCCTTATTGATAAACGCCTTTGTGTTCGTTACCTCACGGAAAACCGTATTGGTCTCCAGCACAACAATCTTCGGGTTCTGCTTCTTTTCCGCCTTGATCAAAAGCTCATACGAAAAGCTGAGCACCTGCTCCGTCGTTCCGCAGACATATGACGTTATCCCGTGATCATTCCATATTTTCAGCGGAATGAACGTGCTGTAACACTCGCTGTCGCCGAGGAACAGCACATCAACCGTGTTCTTTCTTTCGGCAAGGACTCCGTTTGTCAGCGGATCCTCAAGAGAGTTCACACCCGCACGCTTGCCCGGCTTCATAATCGCCGACGCCGTCATCAGCAATACCGAAAGTATCGACAGAAAAAGGACGCTGCATATTATATTTCTGAAAACCTTTTTCATAAGACACTCCTCTTGAAATCAGAAATTCGCATAGATCGGATCAACCGACATATATCCGACGCCGTATGCGCCGAAAATCACAAGGTACATTATCATCGCATAAATCACGCACCAGCGCAGAACGATGTTCTTCTTTTTCAGCTCCGTCCTGACGCAATAGCCCTTTTCGTTAATCACGCTGATAACAAAAACAATCACTACCGTCACGCCGACGATCAGAAGATCGGCGTAATCGACGCCGAGTCTTTTGAAAAGTCCGCCGCCGAAATCGGCAAAGCTGAAGTCCGTAACCATTTTTTGGAACATATTCATTCCGGCTCTCAGTCCGTTTGCACGGAAGAAAAGCTCACCGATAACAACCAGAATGTCGGTTCGTATGATCTGCATTGCCTCATACGGCTTTGACTTTGTGTTCGTTTTAAGCCGTCCGTTGACGCCGTTGATAAGCGGAGCGAGGATTTTGCCGATCAGTATCAGCGCAAAATGGTACATTCCGAAGAAAATATAGCTCCACGCCGCACCGTGCCACAGTCCGTTCGCGAACCACACGCAGAAGAGCGCAACGCTCACCGCCAACAGCGGTCCGAAATGGTTGCCGAGCTTTTTCCTTGCCGATTTTGTGAGCTTCTGCATCGGCTTTGCCATTGTGATCGGATAGAAAATGTAATCCTTCAGCCATTCACCGAGCGTAACGTGCCACCTTTTCCAGAACTCCGTAATCGTCCTTGAAAAGAACGGGCGGCGGAAGTTCTCGGGCAAATCAACGCCGAATATCTGCGCCGTGCCGATCACCGCATCCATCGAGCCGGAAAACTCCATATAAAGCTGAACGGTGTAGCAAACCGCGCCCAGTGCGATCACGCCGCCACGGTACTGAGTGTAGTCCGTGAAAACGTTGTTGATCAGCGAGTTGAGACGGTCGGCGACGACAATTTTTTTCAACATTCCGTAAAGGATACGCTGCAATCCGAGCGTAAGATTGTCGAACTTTATGCCATCCGCTTTCCATATCCCGTCGGCAGTCTGCGAATAGCGGCAGATCGGTCCCTCGACGATCTGAGGGAAGAACGCCATCCAGAGAAAAACCCTCAGAAAATTGCGATCCGCATCGACCGTGTTCCTGTAAACATCGACAAGATACGACACCGCCTGCAATGTAAAAAATGAAATTCCGATCGGCATTATAAATTTCGGTATCGAAATCCGAGCGCCGACATTCATCATTTCAAAAAATGAGTTGATGTTACCTGCCGCAAAGTCGGAATATTTAATCACAAGCAGTCCGCCGATATGAATCAGCACCGCAAGGGCGAGGACAAGACGTGTTTTTTTCTTGTAGATTCGTTTGATTTTCTTTTTTTCTTCACGCTCGGCGCCCTTTATCGCATCGCTCTTTTGATCATTGAGCTTTTTAATCCAAAGCCCGAAACCGTAGACGGAAACCGCCGACATTATCAGGTACAGAATCAGCTTGCCGCTTATCATCAGGTAGAAGAGACAGCTTTCCGCAAGCAGGACATATCTCCTGATTTTCTTCGGCGCCGCCGCATAGAGGATCAGCGCCAACGGCAGGAAAATCGCAAGATATTCCGCACTGAAAAACGATGTCAAAGCCGCCGAACCCGACGGTGAAAAAAGTGAACCGACAGACATTATTCAGCTCACCCTTTCTTTTCTGAATTTCATAAATACATTCCTTACGGCAATTTGTTCGGTATTGCCTTAATTTTTTGAAATCGGCAGTCTTATTTCAAAGACCGCTCCGACCTCGTTATATGCCTTTATACTTCCCTTATGGAGATTGAGGATCTCCTTCGACAGCGCAAGTCCGATTCCCGTACTGCCGTTCGTGCCCGTGTAGAACCGGTCGAAGATATGCGGCAGATCCTCCCGTGCAATTCCGTTTCCGTCGTCGCTGACTCTGATAACGGCTTCCTTTTCCTCCGTTGTGCAGGTGATGACGACGGTGCTGTTGCAATGCCGTATTCCGTTCATCAGCACATTTGTGAAAACCTTTGAAAGCTGAGTTTCATCGCAGTGAACCCAGACGGGATCCTCCGTGAACAGCGGAGTTATTGTAATGTTCTTCTGCTGCTGAATCGGCTCGACACAGCGCAGGCTGTCATAGAGAATCTCACGGAGATCGGAGGTTGTGAAATTAAGCGTGAGCTGATTTGAGTCAATCTTTGAAATCGAGAGCATACCGTCGATCATATCCGTCATCTTTTCGCTCTCGCGAATGATTATCTCCGCCGAGGACGGGATATCGACGATGCCCTGCTGTATTCCCTCGGCATAGCCCTGTATTGCCATCAGCGGCGTTTTCAGCTCGTGGGATGAGTTCTGGAAGAACTTGCGGTTTGTCTCCTGATCCTCCTCTATCCTCTCGCCGAGCTTGTATCCGATCAGCGTCATAACCGCCATAACCGCAACAAAAATAATTGCAAAAAGCCAGTTGAGCGACCGCATATAGTTGACAAGCGGCTGAATGTTGATATACATCACCGTCGACTGATACGTTCCGTCAAGGGTAAATGCGTCGTAGTATTTGACGAGCACATAATATCCGCGGGCTGTTTTAAAGGTTTTTATATCACCGTTTTTCAGGTCGTTGATGCTGTACTTCTTTCTTATTTCGGCCTCGTCGTTCTGCTCGGACGAATTTACCTCGATCTTTTTTTCAAGGGAGTCGGAAACGGAGTAGCCCTCGTCGTAGAAATCAATGAATCTGATATTCCCGCTGAGGAATGTTCCGTAATATTCCTCATCCTCCATACTTTCGTTGTCACCGTCGCTCTCTTTCACCTTATCAATATATTTCATCTCATATTCAAGGGCGTTTCTTGCCTCTTTTTCAAAGTGAGACGGAACAGCCAGGTTGATTACGCCGACAAACACGGCGAATATCATCAGCACAGAAGCCCAGATTATACAGAGTATTCTCAGTTTTATATGCTTCATTTCTCGTCACCGTTAACCTCAATACGGTAGCCGAAGCCCCACATTGTTCTTACACTGACATTGCTGCCGCAGAGTGAAAGCTGCTTGCGTATGCGGCGGAGCGTTTCGTCGGTAACTCTCGTCTCCACCTTGGTGTCGTATCCCCAGATCGCATTGAGAAGCTCGTCCCTTGAATATGCCTTTTGAGGATTCTGCATCATATATGAGAGCATTTTCAGCTCGGTGCGGGTCAATTTGATAGGCCTGCTGCCGCAGAAAATCTCATTTCTTTCCACCGAGAATGTCAGATCGCCTACCTTGACGTCTCTCTCGCTGTATTTTGCATACTGATCCGACCTCTCGTTCATATCCATACGCCGAAGAAGGGAGCGCACACGCATCAGAAGCGTAGTCGGTCTGAACGGCTTCGTCAGATAGTCGTCGCTGCCGATCGTAATTCCGTGAACATAGTCGTATTCGGAATCCTTGGCTGTCAGAATAATTATCGGGACGCTTGATTTTTCTCTGAGCTGTTTGCAAAGAGTCAGTCCGTCCGTGCCCGGCATCATAATATCGAGTATTACAAGGTCGGCAGGTTCCTTTTCAAACGCCTCGGCAAGCTCGTCGCCGGTCGCAAAAGCAGAAACGGTATATCCGTCGCTCTCCAGAAAGCTCTTTATAAGGTCTCTTATATTTTCCTCATCGTCCGCAATATAAATTGAATGACCCATAATTATCCCCCTTTTTCTCGGTTTACAAAACCATTATATTATCCTGCGGCATTTCTTTCACCGAAAAACAACGTCAAAAATGTCACAAAAATGTCAAGCCGTAACCATTATATCACAGCGCCGATTCACCGACAATAAGAAAATAAAGGCAAAGAAAAATAAAAAATTTTCAAAAAAGGGTTGACAAATACAATTCGGAGTGATATTATATCAGCAACCTACTTGACGGGTAGTTAAAAGAAAGGAGAACCGCATTATGGCAAAGGTATTCACAACAACCTATACCGCCACCGAAATGTGCACTTGTATGCGCACTTTTTGCTATGCCATTTTTTCGATGCGTTCTCATTTCTGATTTTACGAAATAACGGATTTAACCGAGAACCTCGAAAAAGGTTTTCGGTTTTTATTTTTATATCGGAGGTTTCGGGGTATGTTAAAAAGATTTACATCTCTTCTTAGAGAAAACTTCAGATTCGGGCGAATGTGCCGCTGTTGACAGATCGAACAATAGCTGATAGAATATTAAAGATTTAATTGAAGAAAGGCAGATAAAATATTATGAAAAAGATAGTTTCACTTTTACTCGCAGTAATCCTCGTGCTCAGCCTGTTCGCAGGCTGCTCAAGCAGCAAGAGCGGCTCAATCACAATTGCCGTTCCGAACGACGCAACCAATGAAGCAAGAGCGCTTCTCCTCCTCCAGGAAAAGGGCTACATCAAGCTCAAGGACGGCGCAGGCATCACCGCAACAATCCAGGACATCGCAGAAAACCCGCACAACATCGAGTTCAGAGAGGTTGAGGCAGCTCAGATTCCCAACACCCTCAAGGACGTTGATTACGCAATCATCAATTCAAACTATGCAATTTCCGCAAAGCTCAACCCGGTAAAGGATTCGCTTATCATTGAGGGCTCTGCATCGGCATACAGCAACATCCTCGCAGTCAAAGAGGGCAACGAGAATCAGCCGAAGATCAAGGCTCTCAAGGCGGCTCTCGAAAGCAAGCAGGTTGCCGACTACATCAACAACAAATACAACGGTTCGGTACTCAGCGTGGTTGAGAACCCGGGCGACGGATATGATTCATCAATCGACTACAATGCACTCAAGGGCGCAACAATAACGATTGCCGCTTCCCCCACACCGCATATGGAGATCCTTGAGGTTGCAAAGGAAATCCTCGCAAAGAAGGGCGTCACTCTTGACATCAGAGAGTTCACCGATTATGTTCAGCCGAACAACGTTGTTGAAAGCGGCGAGATCGACGCCAACTATTTCCAGCACAAGCCGTACCTTGACGACTTCAACAAGAAGAACGGCACCCACATCGTTTCAATTGCATCCATCCACGTTGAGCCGATGGGTCTCTACGGCGGCAAGCAGACAACACTTGACGCTCTGAGCAAATAAGTATAAAATGTATAACAGTGCTGTTCAAAACAGACAGCACTGTTATTTATGTGGAGTGAAATAAATGATTGAAATTCAGCATTTGACCAAGACTTTCACGACCTCCGACGGAGACTTAGACGCTCTGCGTGATGTGTCGCTGAAAATTGACGACGGCGAAATCTACGGCATAATCGGAATGAGCGGAGCGGGCAAAAGTACACTTGTCCGCTGTATCAATATGCTCGAACGTCCGACAGAGGGCAAGGTTATAATTGACGGCGTTGATATCGGCTCTCTGAGCAACGCCGAATTACGCAATCAGCGCAGAGAAATCACAATGATTTTCCAGGGCTTTAATCTTCTTATGCAGAAGAACTGCCTGAGAAACGTATGCTTCCCGATGGAGCTTGCAGGCGTAAAGAAATCGGAGGCTGCCGCACGTGCAAAGGAGCTTTTGGAGATCGTCGGACTCGGCGACAAGCTCAAGAGCTATCCCGTTCAGCTCTCGGGCGGACAGCAGCAGAGGGTCGCAATCGCAAGAGCCCTTGCAACTCACCCGAAAATCCTGCTCTGCGACGAAGCGACGAGTGCGCTCGATCCCCAGACCACCCAGTCGATACTTTCCCTCATCAGGGATATTCACGACAAGCTCGGCATAACCGTCATTGTCATAACGCATCAAATGAGCGTTGTTGAGCAGATCTGCACAAAGGTTGCGATTCTCGACCACGGCAGAGTTGTCGAGGAGGGTGCGGTCAGCGACGTATTCTCCGCACCGAAATCCGAGGCGGCAAAGTCCCTCGTTTATCCCGACGGCATTGACTTCGGTTCATTTGATTCCGAGAACGAGCACATTATCCGTGTCGTTTTCAACGGAGCGTCGGCAACGAATAAGCCGCTCATCGCTCAAATGGCTATCGAGAAGAGCATCGCCGCCAACATTCTCTCTGCCTCCACCCGCTCAATCGACGGCAAGGCATACGGCAATATGCTTCTCAGTATTCCGGGAGACGAAGCCGAGCTCAAGAAAGCAATGCAGTATATTCAATCAATTCCGGATATCTATGTTGAGGAGGTGACCGATAATGCTCAGTGAATATTTTGCGTCCGAGGAAGTGCAGAAGGCACTTGAGGTTCTCAGAACCCAGTTTCCTCTTGCAATTTGGGAAACGGTATATGTAACCGTGCTCTCAACATTCTTTGCAGCGATCATCGGACTTCCGCTCGGCGTGCTTCTTGTCGCCGGTGAAAACAAGAAAATTCTGCGTGTTCCGCAGGGCGTTCTCCACGTTCTGAACGTGATAATCAACCTCCTGCGTTCCGTCCCGTTCCTCATTCTTATGATTATGGTATTCCCCCTCACACGACTGATTGTCGGCACCGTTGTCGGTACTCCCGCAACGGTTGTCCCCCTTGTCATTGCGGCATTTCCGTTCGTGGCAAGACTTGTTGAGAGCAGTCTCAGGGAGATCAATCCGAGTATCATCGAAACGGCGCAAAGTATGGGTGCCTCCCCTCTTCAGATCATCGTTAAGGTTATGATCCCCGAAAGTGTTCCGTCGCTCATTTCAAACGGAACAATCGCACTGACCACCGTCCTCGGCTATTCGGCAATGAGCGGTATCATCGGAGGCGGCGGACTCGGTAAAATTGCCATCAACTACGGCTATTACAGATACCAGACCCTCATAATGATCTTTGCGGTTATATTCCTGATTATCATCGTCCAGATCTTCCAGAGTCTCGGCACCTTCCTCGCAACAAAATGCGATAAAAGATTAAAAAACAAGAAATAAAAATCACGGCAAACCGCGACTTTTTCGCCGCAGGTTTGCCGTTTTATTGTTTTTTAACATACAAATCCGATTTTCAAAAAAATTTTACGTTCTTTTATTAAATTGTATAAAAATTTTGTGTTGTCGATATGCTAAAACAGCATTTTAATGTTGACTTTTGTGTCGTTTTATGGTTAAATATATAATAAGTATAAATATGATTATTTACGTGATTGAGGTCTTAAAATGAAGTTTATAAGAATACTTATTGTGATAGTTTTTATAGCCGTTGTGGGTGCCTGGTCTGTAAATGTTGTTCTCTCAAAAACAGTTAAGGATCACACTCCCCCGGTCATAACATCAGACCGTGATGTGCTTGAGCTCTCGGTCAAGGACGATCGGAGCAAGCTGCTCACGGGTCTCACCGCAACCGACGACCGTGACGGAGATCTTACTTCCGAAATCCTCGTCGGTACACACTCACGCTTTATTTCCGAGGGCGTGTGCGACATCACCTACCTTGTCTTCGACGCAAACAAAAATGTCGGCAAATTCACAAGGCGCACAAAATATACGGACTACACCGAGCCTGTGTTCTCGCTCAAGGAACCGCTTATGTTCAAGTCGGGCGACACAGTTTCGATGTTCACAAAGATAAGCCTCACGGACTGCCTCGACGGAGACATCTCTTCCAAGGTAAAGATCGTTGTCAACGACGTCGACAATTCAAAGCTCGGTACATACTATGTCACATTTGAAGCGTCGAACAGCTATGCGGACGTTGTAAACCGCAAGCTCCCCGTCAACATTGTCAACGATACCGCCGATTCGCCGCATATCGAGCTGACGGACTACCTCATCTATGTTAATGTCGGCGACACGATTCAGCCGCAGAAATATATTAAATCCGTCACGGATAAATATGATTCAAACATCGGTTCGGATAAGGTTGAAATCAACTCCATGGTCGATACAAAAACACCCGGAGTTCACCAGGTAGCATACAGCTACACCGATTCAAGAGGACTTACCGGTCATTCGTTCCTTATTGTCATTGTCAGAGAGGGATAACCATGAAAGATAACACATCGTCTAAATCAAATCAGATGAATATT
>OQVL01000418.1_pt1 | contig 22062 bp, 24 predicted proteins | sample 1691501 | NCBI WGS metagenome assembly OQVL01 (sample SAMN03418253, study PRJEB22391) | human gut metagenome | biome: human-gut; feature: organic feature; material: feces | host: Homo sapiens | place: Tanzania | collected 2013-01 | reverse complement strand
GTGCCGCCTCCTCCGCCTGCGGAACAGCCGCAAGACGTGCCGCCTCCTCCGGCGACCGTTGACGAAGAAACCGCGCCAATAAAGGCGCAGACGGAAGAAGAAACCCGCGCCCGAATTGAAAAAGCCGAAGCCGAACGCAAAGCCCGCGAAGAAGCCGAGGCGAAAGCGAAAGCCGAAGCGGAGGAAAAAGCCCGTCTTGCCGCCGAACGCAAAGCCAAAGCCGAAGCCGAAATTCGCGCGCGCGAAGAAGAACGCCGTAAAATCCGCGAAGCCGAAGAAGCGCAGGCGCGTGCGGAAGCCGAAGCGAAAGCCAAAATCGAAGCGGAAGAAAAAGCCAAACGCGACGCCGAACTGAAAGCCAAAGCCGAAGAAGAGGCGCGCGCGAAAGCCGAAGCCGAACGCAAAGCCCGCGAAGAAGCGGAAAAACGGACGAAAGAACTGTTCGACGTCGATCGTTTGGACATCACGCGCGAAACCGTGACGGAACGGCTGAACGACGACGGCGAAGTGGAAACGTTCATTTACATCGAACGCAAACCGAATCCCAACCGTTTCAATAAAAAGCCGAAGAAAATCGCCGAAGGGCGCGATTTGCCGCAGGATCCCGAACGCGTATCGCCGCCCGTCACGCGAACCGAGGTCGCGGACGACCTGATCCGTCAATCCGTCCCCGACACAAAACGCTATCTGGCGGACGACGCGCCCGAACAGGCGAAACCGGAAACGCCGTCCGGCACGGAACAAACGGCTGAAACGCCCGCGGAACCGAACGGCGGTGAAACCGGGAATCCTCCCGCGTCCGCGCCGGCGACGGCTCCCGCCGCTTTGCCGAACGAACGCGTTTTAGACGATTAAGCCTTTTCAATTCGACGAACAGGGTGTATGATTATTTTGTTTTAAAACGCGAAAGAGTTTCGCCCGCCTTTGACGCGCGGGCAGAGGCGTCGACGGCGGCGCAAATATCCCCCATCTCTTTCAAAGGATTGCATAATGACAAAAGACGACACATTTCGGCTGATTCGGCGCGAAGTCAACGACAATCACGTCGTTTTGTTTATGAAAGGAACGCCCGCCCGTCCGCGTTGCGGTTTTTCGGCGCAGGCGGCGCAGACCCTGAACAACGCGGGCATCGCGTACAAAAGCGTTGACGTTCTGTCAGATCCAGCTTTGTTTGACGGAATCCGTCAATTCACCAATTACACCCATTTCCCTCAAATGTTCGTCGACGGACGTTTTGTCGGTAGCAGCGAAGGCATCGCCCGTTTCGCCGCAAAGAAAAGCGTCTGATTCCGGATTTGAAAGCCCCGTTTGAACGACGGGGCTTTTATTTCGTCCGAAATTCCGATATTTTGACGGTGAAAAGGATTTTTCATGTATAGACGTTTCGTTTTTCTGTCCGTTTTCTGCCTTTTCGCGCCCTTTGCGCGCGCCGACGGCGTCGTCCTGCACGAATTGGCGTGCGAAAACAAACTGGTCGGATTGATCGACGGCGCGCGGGAATACGTCGACGTGTCGGTTTATTCGATCAACAACAAACGATTGGTCGCCGCGCTGATCGACGCGCACAAACGCGGCGTCAGGGTTCGCGTGCTGACCGACCGCACGCAGGCGGGCGGATCATCGTCGAAAATCTGGGATCTGCTGGACGCCGGCGTCGAATTGCGCGTACATTCCCGCAAACGCATCATGCATACGAAAGTCGGCATTTACGACGGCGTTTCGGTGTCCAGCGGATCTTTCAACTGGACCGAACCCGCCGTCCGGAAAAACGAAGAAGTTTGCGACGTCTTTGTCAACGAACCCGACTACGCGCGTCAGCATCAGGTTTTGTTCAATGCCAGATGGGCGGACAATTCACGGGAAAAATCGGACGAATGGATCGCCAAAAAACGGATCGAACGTGCGAAAAAGGTCGCAGATAAAGCAAAAAACAAATCAAAGGAATGATTTTTTCTTTATCTTTTCGTAACAAAGTTTTGTTATTTTTTAACGGATAAAAGCTTTTCAACCAAAGAGGTTCAACGTGCGCACACGGTTTCAATTCGGTTTCAAACAGTTGCTTGCCGCGACGGCGGCGGCGTCAATCGCCGCATGTTCGGCGGGATTGCCCGACCCGTTCACTCAGCGCACCATCGTCACACCCAAGGCGCCGTCTTCGGTCATCGTGTGCCGTTCCCAACAATGCGCCCCCGCGCGCACGAACATGACGCGCGAATTTATGTACAACAGTCTGTTGAACCTGTTTGACAACAATCTGGATTCGACCGTTTTAATCTGCGACGCGGATCCGAACACCAGAATGTGTTTCGAAAACTACGTCCAATTCAATATCAAAGCGGGCGTCACCCCCGCAACCGTCGTTATCGATTCCGCTAAAATTCTCAGCGTAAAACTGCGTAAAGCCGAACAGATTATCAACGTGTCGCTGGATTACAACATGCACTACAACGCCGTTCGTCCCGCCTGCATCAGTTCGACCAACGCGCTGTTCGTCAAATCCCCCGACTATGTGCTGATGGAGGACACGGGGTACGTCTGTAAATTCACGACAACGTCGGATTCCATGATTTCCAGCGTGTTCGCGATTGATTACGTCGATTTGGACTATGGCGTCATCGGCGCGAACTATTCGTTCGGCGTCGCGGGTCCCGCCTATGGCGGCGGCACGGGATACATGCTGATGCGTTTCCAGAAAAACGCTTTCCCGTCCGATCCGAAAAAGTACGTCTTGCCCAAATATCCCGAAACGCCCAGACAGCCGACCACGGCGACCGGCAAAATCAAAGAGGAATACGGCGTCAAAACCGATACGCCGAAGCTTGCCCCCGGACAGTACAAAGTCACCCCCCTGCCGTTGAAATAAAGGAACGCCGACATGATTACCGTCGGGGTGATGACGGGTAATTCGCTGGACGCCGTCGATGCCGTTCTGACCGAATTCGACGGCGGACGAATACGCGATTTGAACGCCGTCACCGTACCTTATCCCCGACGGTTGCGCGACGAATTTTTGATCCTGCGCCGTCAAATAGCCGAACACGAAGGCGATGTCGCCTTTTTGCACGGAAACGATTTTTTCATCGGCGTTTCAAACGAATACACGCGGCTGGTCGCCCGCGCCGTGAACAGCCTTTGCGCCGGATTGAGCTTTCCGAAATTCGATATTGCCGCGATCGGGTGGCACGGTCAGACGCTGGATCACTTTCCGCCGTCCGTCGCGGGAAACCGCGCGCCATACACGTTGCAGACCGCCGACGCGGAACAACTGGCGGCGCTGACGGGACTGCCCGTGATTTACGATTTCCGTTCCGACGACATTTTAAACGGAGGCGAAGGCGCGCCGCTGGCTCCGGCGCACAATCGCCACATCGCCGCCGATTTGCGTGCGAAAGGCGTTTTTCCCGTCGCATTCTGCAACGCCGGCAACACGGGCAACATCGCCGTCGTTTCCCGGTTTGAGGACGGTTCGGACGCGACAATCGGCTGGGACGCGGGACCGTTCAATCATTTCGCCGACATGCTGGCGCGTCAAAACACGCGCGACGCTTGCGACATTGACGGCAAACACGGCGCGAAAGGACGCGTCGTCCCCGAATTGTTGGAAAAGCTGTTCGTTTCGGTCGCCCGAACGGCGGACGGCGATAATTTTTTGGAAAAACACCCGCCGAAATCGTCAGACCCCGCACGCTACGCCAAAGACCTGAACGGCTTTTGCGCCGAATACGGTTTCGAAAACACTTTGCGCACGGTTGAATATCTGGCGGCATACGCGTTTTTCGCGACGCTGTCGTTCATACCCGAAACGGTTGAATTTCCCAAAGCGTTCCTGCTGTTCGGCGGGGGCTGGAAAAATCCGCTTTGTTTAAGCGATTTCAAAGGATTGTTCGACGGTCGGGGCGTCGTCCTGCCCCGTCACGTCGCCGCCTTTGCCAAAACGCGCGATCGCCTCGCCGCCCCGCCGGCGATCGGGATTTCAGCGCGATACGGCTATGACGGCACCTATATGGAAGCGCGGATTTTCGCCGATATGGCGCGTTGCCGCATCACGGGCGAACCGTTCAGTTTTCCGCAATCGACGGGCGCAAAATCCCCGACTGTCGCGGGCGTCTATGTCCTGCCGCCCGATGTGAAAGACTGCCTGCTGTTAAAGCTTTTCAACCGTTTCGGCACCAAGGATTTGATCCCCAATCCCGCCCGCCCCGCCGTGTTCAGCCGCGCCGCGAAAGATTCCCGTCGTCAGGCGATATCGTAACTGTACAGGACGGCGGCGTTTTTTTTCAGCCACGCCTCGGCTTTTTTAAAATCGGGACAAAGATCGGCGACAACCGCCCAAAACGCCGCGGAATGATTCATCTGGCACAAATGCGCGACCTCGTGCGCGATAACGTAATCGGCAACGAACAACGGCGCCAGCCCCAACCGCCAGGACAGGTTCAAACGTCCGTCTTTGGAACAGCTGCCCCAGCGCGACGTCGTGTCCCGAACGGTCAGCCCGACGACTTTCCCGCCCGTTTTCATCGCGGTTTCGCGCGCCCGTTTCAATGCGTAGACGGCAAATTCGCTTTTGAAAAAATCGCGCGTCCTGCGCGCCAAATGTTCAGCCCGCCCCGACACCCAAACGACGCCGCCGTCCAGCCAGACGCCTCTTTTCGCCATCGGAGAATGATGAATTACGACCTCTTGACCCAAAAAAGTCAACGACAGCCCGTCGCAAAAAACACGCTTTTCCGGCAGCTTTTTCAGCTGTTCCGCAATCCAAGCGGCTTTGGACGCCGCAAAAGCCGCCGCCGCGTTCAACGACGCCCGTTTCGGCAAAATCAATTCGGCGCGGCGCGTTTTGCGGTCAATCTTCAGACGAACGCGTTTGGCGCGCGGATTGCGCGCTACCGCGACGGCGATTTCGCGTCCCTCGTACGAAATGACGATCGACGGACAATCGGTCATAAATCGTCCCATTCGACGATGTAATCCTGATATTCCTCTTCCGGTTTAGGGGAAACGCACCGTCCCGACGCAGACATGTTCGCCAGATGAACGCTCATCGGCGATCCCGTAACCAACGGGTGCCACGAAGGCAACGGCTTTCCTTCGTTCAACAGGCGGTAGGCGCACGTTTTCGGCAGCCAGTAGTAATATTGCAACGTTTCGGGCGTAATGCGCTTGCATTCGGGAACGTAGCGTTCGCGGTGTTTATAATGCCGGCAACGGCACGTCGTCCGATCCAACAGCTTGCATGCGATATTAGTGAACGCCAGTGATCCGTCGTCTTCAAAAACGACCTTTTCCAAACAGCATTTGCCGCACCCGTCGCACAGCGATTCCCATTCTTCCGCCGTCATTTCGGACAGCTGTTTCGTTTTCCAAAACGGTTTGTTCGCGGTCATGTTCCGCCCTTTTTTAAATGAAAAACCAAAGCCGCGTTTCAAAAGAAAAAAGGCATTACTTTCGGTAATGCCTTTTGGAATTATTCTTTATTTTTTCTGTTCCGCATTCCCAGACCGATCTTTTTCGCCAATCCCGAACGGCGTTCGGCGTAATTCGGCGCGACCATCGGATAATCGGCGGGCAAGCCCCAGCGGGCGCGGTATTCATCGGGCGTCATGTTGTACGCCGTTTTCAAATGACGTTTCAGCATTTTCAGCTTTTTACCGTCTTCCAGACAAACGATATAATCGGGGAAAACGGATTTTTTAACGGGAACGGCGGGCTGCAAGCGTTCGGATTCGGGCTCCGCAGGCGCGTTGACGTTCGCCAGAGCGCAATAAACGTCGGCGATCAGTTTGGGCAGATCGGCCGCGGCGGTTTCGTTGTTGGAAACGTGGGAAGAAACGATCTCCGTCGTGAAAGCCAGCAGATCTTCGTTTGTGATAGGTTCAGACATTTGAAACTCCTGATTTGAATGTTACAGGGATATTTATAAAATTATTTTTTCACTTGTTCAAGTAAAATCGGATTTTATTTACTTCTTTTCCAAAAAACACGCGTCGCCGTAGGAAAAAAAGCGATATTCCGATTCAATCGCGTGTTTATAGGCGGATTTCATGCAATCAACGCCCGAAAAAGCGCAAACCAGCATAAACAAAGTCGAACACGGCAAATGAAAATTCGTGAACAAAGCGTCAACCGCTTTGAACGCATACCCCGGCGTGATGAAAATCGACGTTTCGCGGTTGAACGAATGAACCGTCCCCGTTTCGTCCGCCGCGCTTTCCAGCAAACGCAAAGCCGTCGTCCCGATTGAAACAATCCGGCGTCCGGCGTGTTTCGCCCGCGTGATGATTTCAGCGTTTTCGGGGGAAATATGCCCGTATTCGGCGTGCATGACATGGTCTTTGGTATCGGACGCTTTGACGGGCAGGAACGTGCCGCCGCCGACATGCAGCGTGATTTTCACGTTTTCAATCCCCATCGAATCGATTTTCGCCAGCAAGTCCTCGGTAAAATGCAACCCCGCCGTCGGCGCCGCGACCGCCCCGTCGTGTTTGGCGTACACGGTCTGATAGTTGCGCTTGTCGTCCTCGTATCCCGTTTTTTCGCGATGAATATAAGGCGGCAGAGGCATGACGCCGTACTTTTCCAGCGATGCGAACAAATGCGACGGATCGATCAGAAATTCCAGAACGACCGTCGCGCCGTCTTCGCCCCGCCCCAGCACTTTGGCTTCCAAAGCGTCGGCATCGGGATTGTTCGGCGGATAAAAGCGCACGACATCGTTTTCACGCAGGCGGCGCGCGTTTTTAATCAAAGCCTCCCACTGATTCAGTCCGACCGATTTGAACAGCGTGGCTTCGATCGCGGCGTCGCCCCGTCGACCGAACAGGCGGGCGGGAATAACGCGCGTATCGTTGAACACCAGCAAATCGTCGGGACGCAACAGATTCGGAAAATCCGAAATATGCCCGTCCGTGAACACGTCGGGCGGACAGACGTGCAACAGCTTTGCCGATTCGCGCGGTTCCGCGGGACGCGAAGCGATCCGTTCCCGCGGCAAATCAAAATCGAAATCAGTTACCAGCACGTTTTTTTAATCACATGCGCGGAGAAACGACGCCTTCAAACATCGCGTCGAAAGTGTCGTAATCCTCCATCACGTCGTGTCCCGTGAAATCCAGCACTTCGTATTTTTCGTTCGCAACGTTATAGACGTACAAATCGTCATCGGCGCGTCCCAGCAAAACGAATCCTTCCAAATCGTCGCCGTAATCGGCGAAATCCTCGTTCGCGGTGACGATGTCGTTCAAAGTGTAGCCGGATTCGGGATCCGTCACCTGATCGGTGCTGAAAAATTCAATGCCGTTCCATGCGAAACCGTTAACGTCGCGCAGAAAATCGATATAGCCGTGCGGAACGGGCGGCAAGCCGATTTCCGCCATATCTTTTTGACACTGCGCCAAATCCTTGCTGGAAGCGGGACGAACAATCATGGCACCTTCGTCTTTGGACAGCTGTTTCAGAATATCTTCGATCATCATTTTTTCCTAAGCAGTATTAAAGTGAACATTGGGACGTATTTTAAAGGATAACGTCCGCCACTTCAACGGTTTTTAGCGACCGCCCCTGTTTTGCAGAAACACCGCCGCCGCGTTCAGCTTTTCGCGGGATTTTGCGGGACGTTTCCAGACCATATCGTCGCTCCACGGCAGTTTAACGCGCAGCCCCTTTTCGGTGTTTTGATTTTTAATCTGCGGATCGATGACTTTGTGATGCAGTTCGTCATGCGGGGGAATCGGCACCAGAATCAGATTTTTAAAGTCGTTCGTCCCGCCGCCGTGAATGGGCTTTTTATGATGGACGTTAAACCCGTTGACGCTGCGCCCTTTGCGCATCAGCTCCAATCCCGCGTCAGTGACGCCGATCGCGCGCAGTTCGGATTCGAAATTCGCGGCGATGTATTTCAAAAAATCGGGTTTCACGATTTTGTTAAATTCTTTGCGGCGGGCTTCGCGTTCGGGTTTGGGCGGCGTTTTGTATTCCGCGTCGATCAAACGGAATCCGTTGATGACATCAAAGGGAAAGACGCCTTTCGCCGCGCCCTCGCGCTTGTCGCCCAGCGAATAAAAGCCGGCGGATTCGGATTCGCCCGTCCGCCCTTTTTCCGTTTTTTTGTTTTCCTTTTCCGTTCCGCGCCCCGAATGTTTGCGTTTGACGTGAACGTATTTGTCTGCTGTCATGGCTAACCTGCCCGTCATAAGAAATCCCTGCGAACGAATTTAACATACCGCCCGCGGGGATAAAAGAAAATTTTGTCTAAATTTCGAAAAACCTTTTAGCGGCGGGCGTGCAAAGCCTTGTATTTATCCAGCATACGGGCGAAAGCGTCCGTCAGCCCCCGCGCGATCGCGGGATCTTCGCCCAGAAAGTCCAGACACTGAGCGCACGCTTCCAGCGTGGAAACGCTTTCCTTGCGGGGTTCCTTGCGCAATTTTCCGTACAGAGAACGCTTTTGCGGCACCAAAAGCAGACGTTGCGTTTTCAACAGCCACGGGTTGCGCCACCACAACGCCTTTGCCTGCGACCACGACCCGTCCAGCAAAATGACGCCGTCCAAATTCTTGACGCGTTCGGCGGTGTCGTCCATCAGATTCCCCCTGCGACCGATGGCGTACAGCCCCGGCGCGACGGGCGTTTCGTTTTGCGCGCCAAGATACAGCACGCCCCATTTTTTCGGATCGGCGGGACTTTTCAAAACCGCCGCCAGACTGGGACGCGACAGCGCGATTTCCAGCCGCGCGTTTTTCAGCATGGACACGATAATGCCCGCCGTCCCCAGCTCCTTGTCCTGTTCCTGCGGGTGTTGCAAAATCAAGACGGCGTGTTTGTTGTCAAACGGCTCCGCATCCGCGCAAACGCAGAGCCGTTCCGATTTTCCGCACCGTTCGCAGGTGCCTGTCTGTTCGTGTGTCAATGGACGCTCACCGGTATCAGTTTGTTGTCGAATATCAGAGATATAGCCTGATTTTCGTCGTCTGTACAAGCCAATTCCGTTCCCTGCGCCGCATAGACGAACCACATTTTGCGGTTGTCGACGACTTTGGATCTGACATAGGCGACGGAATCGACGCCCAACCGCGCCAGTTCGTCGGTCGAAATCATGTTTTCACCGGCGTTTTCCCGCATGACGGTTCTCCTGTTTTCAAAACCGCGTCAGGCGGTTTTCTTGTCGGATTTTTCCTTGTCGAAAGATTTATTTTCAATTTTTCCGTCGCGTCCGCCCTTGTTTTCCTTTTTGGAAATCTGAATCCGGCGAAGCTTGGATTCGGGAGCGCGCTGTTTCAAATCGATATGCAGCAACCCGTTGTCCAAATGCGCGCCGACGACTTCGATTCCGTCAGCCAGAACAAACGACCTCTTGAATTGACGCGACGCGATGCCGCGGTACAGATATTGACGCTGTTTTTCATTTTCGTCTTCGACATGGCGTCCGCAGACGGTCAGCTGCTTGTCGTCCAATTCGATGCTTAAATCTTCTTCGCCGAATCCCGCGACGGCGACCGTGATTTGCAAATGCGACGGATCAATCCGTTCAATGTTGTAAGGCGGGTAGCTTTCGGAATTTTTCGCCGCATTGTCCAGCAAACGTTCCAAAGAATCAAAGCCCAACATAAAAGGCGTGTTCGTCATCAAAGCCATTTCATTTCTCCTAAAAGCAAACTACAGGCGGAACCGCAGGCGGCTTCCGTCGCCGAAACGCCCCGAACGGGCGCGTCCCGACAACGAATGATATAGGTCGCCCCTCCGCTTTCGGCAAGAGGGGGACGCGATCTTTTTCAATGCCAAGTTTTTTTAGGACACTTCGCGCGCGTGTTCCGCCGCCTCTTCCTTTTCGGCGGATTTGAACAGCGACAGCAAAACGCCGCCGCCCAGCAGAACAAACGTGATTAGCAGAGAATAACAATCCTCGATTTTAAAGAAGAATTCGCCCACAAACACTTTCAACCCGATTGTCACCAGCAAAATCGCGCAGGCGGGCTGCAAATACGAAAAACGGTGCATCGCCGCGCACACCATGAAATACAGCGCGCGCAACCCCAAAACGGCGAACATGTCGCTGGAATAAACGGCGAACGTTTCATGCGACACGGACAGCATCGTCGGCACGCTGTCGATCGCGAACAAAGCGTCGCCGAATTCGATCAGCAACAGTGCCAAAAACAGCGGCGTCGCGTACCATTTCATCTTTCCCGGTTCGGACTGCGACGGTTCGCGAACAAAGAAATGCTCGCCGCGCAGTTCGTTCGTCAAACGCAAATAGTGCCGGAAAAACCGCAACATTTTACTGTCCGACAAATCAATCGAAGGATCTTCCGAAAGCAACATCTTCAATCCCGAATAAATCAGGAAAACGGCGAAAATCAGCAACACGGGATCCCATTGGTCAAGGATTTCCGCGCCGATGACAAACATCACGCCGCGCAAAACCGCCGCGCCCAGAATGCCCCAGAACAGCACGCGGTGCTGTAAATTCCGCGGAATCGCCAAGTACGAAAACACCAGCGAAATCACGAACACGTTGTCAATCGACAGCCCGATTTCGACGACGTATCCCATAAAGTATTCCGCCGCCATGCTTTTTCCGAAATACCACCATATCCACACACCGAACAGACAGGCGATCGACGCGTAAGCCGTGAACAAAATCAAGCTCTTTTTCGCGCTGATTTCCTGCGCTTCCTTTTCCAAAACGCCCAAATCCAGAAACAGAACGGCAGAAAAGACGGCAAAAAACATCAACCAGATCCAAACGGGCTGATGCAAAACGACGGTGTACAGAAAATCGGGCATAACGGTCAAAGACTCCGAATCAGAAATTATAGCGCAAGCCAAGCAGGACTTTACGCATTTTCACGTCCTGACGCAAGCGTTCACCGCCGCTCTTTTTCGTTTTCACGTTTCCCGCGTCCATATAGGAATAAGACACGTCCAGCGTGAAATTCGCCGGCAGATCGATTCCGACGCCGCCGATCGCCTGCCACGCCGCATGATAACGGATATCCCCCGCCATACGCCGCCCGTTCAAGGTAAAATCCTGCAGCGCGTTGCGCGCGATTCCGCCGCCGACGCCGACGTAGGGCGTCGTCCCCCCGACGGAAAACAAATCGGCGAAAAGCGTTCCCATCGCCGCAAAAGATCGGGCGTGCGCCCGCGTGCCGTTTTCCGCTCGACCGTCAAAAGCCTCCGCCCCGCGAACGCGAACGCGCGTAAAGCTCAGATCAAATTCGGCGCGCAGAAAATCACCGTATTTTTGCCCGAATCCCGTTTGCGCGGCATAGGTTTCCTTAACGCCGTCCAGAGTTGAATAAACATAACCCGCGTCCGCGCGGGTGTAAAAACCGTCGTCCCCCTGCGCGGCGAAAGCCGCCGATGCGGCGAAAAAAAAGAACGCGGCGAAAAGGAAAGTTTTGAGCATGACGTGTTCCCTATTGTTGTTTGTTTTTCAGCGCGGCGCGGTACGGATCGGCGGGATACGTCCCCAACAGACGGACGGATTGCGCGAAAAAGCCCAGTTCCCGCATCGCCGCTTTAAAATCCGCCGATTCGCCGTGGGCGGCGACATCGACCAGAAATCCCGCCGACATCAAAAAACGTTCGGGATCAACGTAACTTTCCAATCGCAAAAGGTCAATCCCGTTTGTCGCGAATCCGCCCAGACATTTATATAAAACGGCGGGTTCGTTTTTCACCCAAAACAGAAAAGACGTAACGGCGTTTTCCGCGCCGACGTTTTCCGCGGGCGTCCGCGCCAAAGCCCAAAAACGCGTCGTGTTCAGATCCGAATCCTCGATCCCCGACCGCAGGACGTTCAGCCCGTACAGCCGCGCCGCCGTTTCGGACGCGATCGCCGCCGTATCCGCGCGTTTTGATTCCGCCAGATCGCGCGCCGCGACCGCCGTGTTGCCCGCCGCTTCGGTTTTCAAACCCGACCGCTTTAAAAATCCCGAACATTGCGACAACGCCTGCGGATGCGACCGCACGATTTTAACGGCGGAAAGATCGCGCCCCGTTCCCAGCAGACAATGGCGCACGCGCAAAAAATGTTCGCCCGTCACGAACAAATCCGTCGTTTTCAGCAAACGGTGCATATCCGCCACACGCCCCGCCGCGGAATTTTCGACGGGCAGGACGGCTTGATCGGCTTCGCCGCCGTCGACCGCCGCCAGAACATCGTCGAACGTCGCGTAAAACGACATGTCCGCGTCCGAAAACATTTCCAGCGCCGCCTGATGGGAAAAAGCCCCCGGCACTCCCTGACAGGCGACGCGCGCGCGTTTTGTCATCGTACAGCTTTCCTTTCCGTCGAAAAAATATTTTTTGTCAAAAGTGTTGAGTCCCTTTTCGATATGATATACTCTTTTTTTAACACACAAGGCAAGCGAATTGCCCGAATCGAAAAACTGTAAGGATTTTTTATGGCTGAAAAGGATCTTTCGTTCCCGCGCGCCGACCGCTTTGTTCATGTCAAAAGACCGCGCCCTTCGCAGGGACAGAACCGCCCGACCGAAAAATTCGACTGTGCCCGAGCCGAAAGCTTTTTAGGCGCCCCTTTGCGCGAGGTCGAATTTGTCATTCCGTCGAAAGAGGAACGCGAAAAACGCCGCGCCGAATTTGAAAAGGGTATCCGCGCCGCCTTTGTGAAATATCTGGCGAAAACGCAAAAAGACGCCCTGTTGCGCGCCGGCGTGACCAGACAGCAGATTCGCGGCATGCGCGACGGGCACACGCCGAACGGGTTCAACACGCACCACAAACACCCGATTTACGGCGGCGGGACGAACGATTTTTCAAACCTTGTGCTGATCCGGCGCGAACCCTATCACGACATGATGCACTATCACGTCATCACGCCGCAAACCGCCGCCATGAAGACGGGCGACCGCAAAAAGGTCAAAATCCCCGACCCGCAATCACCCGTCTATGTGCCGCCCGCGCAGTACAAATTTCTGTTGCGCTGGTCGAAACAAGGCAAAAAAAGCTACGGCAAGCGTAAAAACATCACACTTGCCGACGTGCGGCGCAAAGCCGCGCAAACCGGCGTCGTCACGATGAAATCTTTGAACGGCGAACGGCGGGGACGGTAAAGGAGCGGCGACAGGCGTTTTCAAACATCAAAGAAAACGACCGAAGCGAAAAAATCGCCGTCGCGCCGGACGCGTCCGAAAAACCGTCGACGCCGCAATAATGAAAAAAAGCGAAACCGCCGCCAAAAAAATGTTGGACAAAAAATATATTTTGTGGCAATATTTTCTCAATAAATTCGAATCGTCAACCGATTCTTTGAACGAAAGGTTTTAATCATGGTCGAAACGGATCGCTACGTTCACGTCAAACGCGACAAGAAAAAAGGAAAAAACGGCGGAAAGCCCAAACAGACGCAAGCCCAGCTGGACGCCCGCAACGGCAAATTCCCCTTTACCGAAATCAACGGCTTTAAATTGAAAGAAGTCGAATGGACGGTTCCCGACCAGCAGACCCGCAAACGCCGCCGCCGCCAGTTCAACGCCGTGCGCGAAGAATTTTTAAAACACATCGGCAAAACGCAGGAATCGGCTTTGCGCGACATGGGACTGACCGACAAACAGATCGGAATGGTCAAAAAGGGACACGCCCCCAGCGGTTACAACGTCCACCACAAACTGCCGATTCACGGCGGCGGACAAAACGTGTTCGAAAACCTGATTTTAATGCCGATCAAGCCGCATGACGAACTGCACCATACGGTAATGGATCCGCAGGTCGCGCAGATGCAGACGGGCGATTCGAAAAAAGTCGTCATTCCGTGGACGGACGACATGGTCTACGTTCCCGCCGAACGCCGGCGCGCGCAACCGCAAAACGCGGCGATCGCCGTCAAAGTCGCGGCAAACCGCGGCAGATGAGTTTTTCATTCATACTCCTTGAAAAAGCGGGACTTGTTCCCGCTTTTTTTCTGCCGTTTTGAATCGATTTGATTTTTTCTGTATTTTTTCATAGAATACTTTTTGTAAAAAACAAAAATATGGGGGACACAAATGCTTCAAAACGAATTATTATTTCTTTACAACGATATTTATTTCAATCAATTAACCGATAAACAGAAAGAACAGGGCAGTCGTTTTCTGCTGTCCGAATGCCCCGACGCGGCGAAAGACGTCCGCGTTTTATTTCTGAATCTGAACCCGCGAATGAATCTGCCGCACGAAGAACCGAACAGACCCTGTTTGAACCGACAGGAAAGATTTTGGTTCGACGAAGGCTGGAAGAAGGCATACTACTTTAAATACATATTCCATGCGATCGGCGAAAAGCTGGCAAATCCCGACTGGTCGTATCGGGAAAGCCGTCGGAACGACGATTGGAGCCGTATCGATTCCGCCGACATTCGTTCGGAATCGATTTTGGCGGCTTACGCCTATCCGCTGCGGACGCGAGACGAGAAGGATTTGCACAAAAACAATCCCGACGCCGCGCACCTGTCCGAACAATTATGGACAAAAATCCTGTCGGCCGTTCTGCCGTCCCGCCTGAAAATCGTCGTGACGGGCGACGCCCCCTTTGATATGATTTGCAATTTGCTGAACGCCGGAAACATTCGGGCAATCAAAACGAACAGACTGTATTGGGGCAGACCGTCGACAATCAAATTCGCCGACGCGGACGGACGAAAGATTCTGCGTTTCCCCCAAGCCACCCGCTGCCCACTGGTCGGCGTTGACGCGTCAAAACCGGGCGAAAGCGGGACTGACTATGTCCAAGCGATCGACACGGCGTTGGATTTTCTTGTGAATTAAGTGAAAAGCGGGGGAAATCCCCGCTTTTTCCGTATCAGGCAAGCGCCAGATCCTCGATAAACAGCTGGGCGGAACCGTCGCCGCGAAAAGAATCGGGGTGGACGGTTCCCGCGACGTGAAACAGCGCGCCTTTGGCGTTCAACAGCGTCGCCCCGATAATGGAATCCGCCGCGCGGAAAGCGATCGCGCGCAGACGGGTTTTTCCGTTTCGCCCGACAAAAGTGCAGGAAACGTGTCCCGATCCGACGACGCGCGCCCCCGTCACCGCAACGTCAGGAACGGCAAAGCGGGGTTCTGGGTTTCCTTCGCCGAACGGCTCCATCGCCGACAGCGTTTCAACCAAACCGCCCGTCACGCCGCCGATGTCGATGACGGAATCGATTTTGAAATCCTCCGTCTGTTCGGTGTCGACGCGATGCGCGGCAAAATATTCGGACAAGAAATCCCTAAACTCGTTCAGCTTTTCCTTTTTTAGCGAAAATCCCGCCGCCATGGCGTGACCGCCGCCCGCCGTCAGAATGCCTTTTTCCTTCGCCGCCAGCACCGCCGCGCCCAAATCGGCGCCCGCGACGGAACGCCCCGATCCGTGCATTTCGTCGCCGTCCCGCGCCAGCACCAGCGACGGGACGTGATAGCGTTCTTTCAGCCGTCCGGCGATAATGCCGACAACGCCCGCGTGCCAATCATCGCCGTAAGCGAACGCCAGCCCGTCGTCCCGCGGGCGGCTTTCAACCTGCGCGATCGCCTGTTTGTAGATGTTTTCGCACATCTGGCGGCGCAAGACGTTCAATTCCTCCAACTTTTTGGCGATTTCGACGGCTTCGGCTTCATCGCGCGCGCATAACAGCCGCATGCCCAGCGACGCGTCGCCGATGCGACCGCACGCGTTCAGACGCGGTCCGATGACAAACCCCAGATGAAAGGCGGTCGGCTTTTCCTTGATGTTCGCCATATCGGACAGGACGCGCAATCCCTGATTTTGCCGGCGCGCCATCACGTTCAATCCCGTTTTGACGAACAGGCGGTTCAGCCCGCGCAAAGCCATCACGTCGCACACCGTCCCCAGCGCGACCATATCCAGAAAGCCCATCAAATCGGGTTCCGATCCGTCTTTGTAAAACCCCCGTTCGCGCAACAGGCGGTTCACCGCGATGACGGTCATGAACACGACGCCGACCGCCGCCATCTGGCGGCACGGATTGTCGGCGGGTTCGTCCAGCCGTTTCGGATTGACCAAAGCCAGCACGTTCGGTTTTGCGGCGTCGGGTTCGTGATGATCAATGACGACGACATCGACGCCTTGTTTCGTCAGAAAATCCAGCGGTTCGAAAGCCGTCGTGCCGCAATCGACCGTAACGACCAGACGCGTTTTCGCGTCAACGAACTCCCGCATCGCTTTCAGATTGGGACCGTAGCCTTCCTCGCGTTCGGGGATCCGGCAGACGACATCGGCGCCCAGCCCCCGCAAAAACTGCGCCAGCACGGACGAAGACGTCGCCCCGTCCACGTCGTAATCGCCGAACACGCCGATTTTTTCACCGTTCACGACGGCGTCGGCGATGCGCTTGGCGGCTTTTTCCATATCGCGCAAGATATAAGGGTCGGGCAAATGCCGTTTAAACGACGGCGCCATAAAAAACGGAACATTTTCGGGCGTGACGCCGCGAACGGTCAACACCCGCGCGACCACTTCGGACACCCCCGCGGCGCGCGCGACGGCTTCAACGGCTTCGGACGCCGCGGCTTGCGGCGCCCAAAACTGCGATGTCAGGGATTTTTCCACCCCCAAAACGGCGGCTGTCATCGGCATTTCCTACAGACGTTCGATACGGATCATGCACGGCTTGTCCGAAACGGAATCCAGCCGTTCGATTTTCTTCAAAGCCGCCGCGACGGCGTATTCTTTGGCTTTGTGCAAAGTCATAATCACGGGAACCTTTCCGTCCCGCGCGCGTCCGCGCTGAATCATGGACGCGATGGACACGTTTTCGTCGCCCAAAATCCGCGCGATGTCGGCAACGACGCCCGGACGATCCGTCACGTCGAACCGGACGTAAAATTCGCCCTCGCACTGCGCCAACGGAATGATCGGCAAATCGCGGACATCGGCGTTTTTAACCGTCAGCAGCGGCAAACCGCGGTTCGCCGCGGCGTCCACAATATCGGAAACAACGGCGGAAGCCGTCGGTTTTTCCCCCGCGCCGCGCCCGACGAACATGGAATGACCGACAAAGTCGCCTTCGGCGATCACGGCGTTGAACACGCCGTCGACATGGGCGATTTCAGCCGTTTGCGGAATCATGCACGGATAGACGTTCAGACTGACGCCGTCGCCGACGCGCCGTCCGACCCCCAGCAGTTTGATGCGAAAGCCCAACTCTTCGGCGAACGCGATGTCCAAAGCGGAAATCCGCCTGATGCCTTCGACGCTCAGCGCATTCAGGTTGATCGGCGTTCCAAACGCCAAAGCCCCCAGAATACATGTTTTGTGCGCCGTATCGACGCCGTCGATATCAAAGCTCGGATCCGCTTCGGCATATCCCAGTTTTTGCGCGTCCGCCAGCACTTCGTCAAACGGTTTTCCCGTTTCGCGCATGACGGTCAGGATATAGTTGCAGGTGCCGTTCAAAATACCGTACACCTCGGAAATATTGTTGCCGACGAACCCTTCGCGCACGGCTTTGATAATCGGGATACCGCCCGCGACGGCGGCTTCAAACCCGAAAAACGATCCTTTTTCCCCTGTCAGTTCGGCGATTTCGTTGCCGTGATGGGCAATCATGGCCTTGTTCGCCGTAACGAACGCCACGCCCCGTTCCAACGCCGCCCGACAAACGCGCCAAGCGATGCCGTCCGCCCCGCCGATCAGTTCGACGATCAGATCGGCGTCAGCCTTGCGCACCATTTCCAGCGCGTCTTTGAAATACGTCGCTTCGCCCAAAAGCCCCAATTCCAAAAGCTTTTGCTGATTCAAATCGGAAACGGCGGTCAAAACGATTTTTTTACCCGTTCGTTTCGCCAGCAAATCGCTTTGTTCGCGCAACAGCTTGACCACGCCGCCGCCGACCGTTCCCAATCCCGCCAGAGCCACCTTGAAAATTTCAGTCATTGTTCACCTGCCTGTCAATAAAACACTTCGACCGAGGATTCCGCGTCATCTTCTTCGTCCGCGACCGCTTCTGGCTTTTTCAAAACCAACGCGGGCGGCGTCAACGTCAAAACGGGCGCGGACGGCTTTGCCGTTTCAGGCATTTTCAACGTGAAAGCCGGCTTTTTCTTTTCCGGTCGCGGCAAATCAAAGCGCAAAGCGGATTTTTCGACGGGACGGGCGACCAGCGGTTTCAACGCGGCGGCTTTCGGCTGTTCCGCCGTCAGGACGGGTTTGATTTCCGCCGTGGATGCGGACGATTGCGCCTCCGGTCGTTCCGGAACAAACGCGGGTTCGACAAGCGGCGGTAAAGGCGCGGTTTCTCCGGCGGCGGGTTCGTCGTCGACCTTTTCGGGAACGGGCGCGGAAAACATCGTCAGTTCGCGCAGGATATCGGAATCGACATCGGGGGTTTTCTTTTCTGCGGCGACGACTTCGATCATTTCCAATTCCGCCGTTTTAGGCGCGATGATTTCAGCCAGCAGTTCCTGTTCCGACAGGGCGAGCAATTCGTCCTTTTCACGTTCTTTCAGCGCCAAGGGACGCACGACTTCGGCGGCTTTGCGTTTTTGCGCGCCGTACACCAGTCGGGCGTCGGGAGCGTTCAACCCCTTGCGCAGGGCGATTTTTTCCTTGGATCCGAAACGTCCGGCGTGTTCGTACATTTTGTCGGATTCGGCGGGAACCGTGTCCGGAGCGCGTTTGACGGTAACGGACTGCGGATCCAAATTCAGCATTTCATCGACGGTGCGCCCCGGCTTGTCGTCGGGCGTGGCGGGAACCAAATCCGGTTCGGGCAAGGTATAGTTCGCCTCGTAGCCGTACAGGGCGGGTTCGTTTGACGCGGCGCACGCCGCCAGCACCAGCGGAAAGACACCGAAAACCGCCCGCTTCCAATTCGCAAATCCAGTCATATTTTTTTAACCCCTCAGTAAAAAACCGTCCCGTCGGATATTACAAGGACGCGCCCGAAAGCGCAAGCAAGACTTTACCCCTTGTTTGGCGAAAAACAAAAACAGCGGGGCTTTCCGCGTCCCCCTCGACGCAAGGCTTTTTTAAAAAAATTATGGACAAACTGGACAAATTATTGACAGCGACCGCAAAAGAATGTATTCTGCTTGATTAAGAAGATCGGAATCATATTAAAATTAAGAGGGTCGTCAAGACTCCGGAAGGTGAAAAATGACACAGGAATTCAACACGGCTGATTTGCCCAAAGCCACTTTGCACGAACATATCGAAGGCACCGTCACGCCCGAAATGGCTGAAAAACTGGCGCAACGCCATCACGTCAAACTGCCCGAAAACTTTGTGATGAAAGAAGGGCAATACGACAAAGCGGATTTCCCGAACGGTCGTTACGCTTATGACGAAAGCGATTTTTGGGCTTTCATCAACACTTACGACACCGTCGCCGACATGATGCGCACGCCGCAGGATTACTATGACGTGACCAAGGATTATTTGCAGAAAAACGCGGCGGAAGGCGGCGTCTACGCCGAACTGATCGTTTCGCCGATGCACATGGCGACCGAAGTCAATCCCGAAACGGGCAAAGCCGAACTGTCCGCGCCGCGCTACCGCGCCATGCTGGACGCCATGACCAACGCCGCCGAAGAAGTCAAAGAGGAAACGGGGCTGGAAACCCGATTCATCGCGACGGGCGTGCGTAATCTGGGCGCCGAAAACGTAACCGAAGTCGCCAAATTCGTGCGCGACAATCCTCACCCGCTGGTAACGGGCTTCGGTATCGCCGGCAATGAGCGCGCGGGCGAATTTGACGATTTCGCCGAAGCGCTGTCAATCGCCAAAGCCGCCGGATTGAAGCTCGCCGTTCATGCGGGCGAAATTCGCGGTCCCGAAAGCATTCGCGACGCCGTTCGTTTGGGCGCGTCACGCATCGGACACGGCGTTTCGGCGCCGCAGGATCCCGCTCTGATGAAGGAATTGGCGGAAAAAAACATCATGGTTGAGGTCTGCCCGACATCCAACCGCATTCTGGTAACGGATTTGAAGGGGGATCTGGCGAACCACCCCGCACGGAAATTGTACGACGCGGGCGTCCGGATTTCGATCAACCCCGACGACGGCGGCATTTTCGGCACCCGCACGGGCAAGGAACACCGCATCAGCGCAAAACAGTTCGGCTTTACCAAGGCTGAAATGCTGGATATTACGCTGTGCGCGGTCGAAAATTCGTTCGCCGACGTCAAAACGCGCAAACAGGTCAAGGAAAACGTGTACAAAACCTTTACCGCCGAAGACCGCAAGGAAATGCGCGATCTGGCGGCGAACGCCAAAAACCCGATTCTGAAACAGCGTTTGCAGACGCGCGCGGACGAAAGCGACAAAGTCGCGAAAAAAATGGAAATCCAGAAACGCCGCGCGAAAACGATGAAAGCGATGACGGCTTCCAAACTGGCGCTGATCGCGCAGAAACAGGGCGGACGCTGAGCTTTTCGACGAATTGAAAACGGGACGGTCGTTCGCCGCCCCGTTTTTTTTGCGTGCGGAAAAAGCCCCCGCGACGGGGGCTTTCGATCGGATTGTTTTTGAGGATTATTTTTGATCGGCGGCGCCGGCTTCTTCGGTGCGGCGCAGACTTTGTTCGTTCAGACCGCGCGCGATGTTCATGTTGATGTTGATCAGCACGTCCAGCGATTGAGCCGACGGTTTCGCCATTACGGCAAACGTGTGTTTAAAAATGAAATGCGCCAGATTAAAGATGTTTTGTTTGACCTCGACGGGCAGCGGATTGCCTTCTTCCGTCGCGCCGGTGACCAGAATCGTCCACAGCTTGCGGTTTAAATTCAGCGCTTCGTTCAATTCTTCGCTTTCGACGGGCCAGCGTTCTTTGATGCCGTTCAGGCGCGAAGCCGTCCGCACCAGCGCGCGCGCTTCCAATTCGTTTTGCGGCATGGCGGACGATTCGGTCGTCATATAGGGATTGTTGTTCATAAAACGCTCCTTTAAAAAAAACAAAGCTGTAAAAAACAAAATTCTTTGGTAGATTATAGGGACGAATGATTAAGGGAAAGTTGAAGTCCCCGTCATTTTCACACGAAAGGATAAACGGTTTATGACTATGAAACGGTTCACGGCGGCGGTAGTGTTCGGATTGATGTGCCTTTCCGTCTTTCCCGCGGCGGCGCAACAGAAAAAAAACGCCCCGAAAACGGTCGACCCCAGACGCGAGGCGTATTTTTTGAAAAAATGCGGCGGGGACATCGGGGGAACGGCTTTGCGCGTCGTCGGATTTAAAGAATATCCGCCATTTTCATGGTCGTCCGAAGACATGAAATTTTATCACGAAAAAAAACGCCACAAATACTTTTATCACGGTTTCGTGTACAATCATCTGCGCGAAACGCTGAAAAACATCAAACTGATCAACATCGAAAATCTGGTTTCGGAATCGTTCGCCGAAACGCAAAAGGCGATGTTGCACGGAAAAATCGACGTTTTGTTCCAAAGCTATTACCTTGACGAAAGCTCGTCAGGCATGGATTTCGTTTATCCCGCCTACTTCGGCAATCCGCTGGTCGTCGTTTCGCGTAAAACAAAACCCGTCGTCATCGACGACGCGTCCGAATTAAAGGGATTAAAAGGCGTTATCCGTAAAGAAGAGGAAATTGACGGTCTGGTGCGCGGATTGTTGCCGACCGACACGAAAATCGATGTCGTCGACGGCGCGGAAACCGCCTTTCGCATGCTGTTGTCGGGCGACGCGGATTTCATGATCACCAGCCCTTACGCCGCCGACGCCGAATCCAAACGCTTTAAAATCAAGGATAAAATCGTTATCGGCAAACGCGTCCTGCGCCATATCAAATACTTCATGGCTTTTTCCAAAATGTCGCCCTGCCGCGCGTTCAAAGACAGGTTCACGCGCGCTTTGGCGGAATCGTTCAAAGACAAAGCCGCCGTCGAAAAACAGATTTTGCAATCCATTCAGGATTGGGTCAACCTGCACGCCGACGATCCGGCGCTGGAATACACACCCGCCGACGACGGGCAAAACAAACGGCAAACGGTCGCCGACGGTTCGGCGACGGAAAACGCGGTCGCCGCGGATCAATCCGCCGAAAACGTTTCCGATGCGGAAATATCCGAACAACCGCCCGAACCCGCCCCGGCTGTCGCCGATAC
>OQVL01000417.1_pt1 | contig 22069 bp, 22 predicted proteins | sample 1691501 | NCBI WGS metagenome assembly OQVL01 (sample SAMN03418253, study PRJEB22391) | human gut metagenome | biome: human-gut; feature: organic feature; material: feces | host: Homo sapiens | place: Tanzania | collected 2013-01 | reverse complement strand
TGTTAATACTGACCTGAATAGCTATATCGCTTCTGAGCACCGCTGAGAGCATAGGTGGAAGCATTGTCATATCCTTAAGCGGTTTCGAAAGCGGCACACCCTTGGACACCTGAACTTTGGCATCCATCAGACCATCTCTGATGATCTTGTTGTCCATCATCTTTGCAACCTGTTCAACAGCATCTATCATCGATATACCTGATGCCATCAGTGTACTCATGGTTCTTGCAAATCTTGAGCATGCAGTCTTGACATTCAGATTTCCGAATATCGGAGCCTTGAGTCCTATGTTCGCAAAGAGCTGCTCACCAAAAGGTGTCTTCTTGAAGAACTTAACGCCGAACACAATCGCTGCAACTATGATTATGAGCAGCCACCACTTATACATGACAAAGTCGGCAGCAGCCATCATCATACGTGTGGCAAGTGGAAGCTGAGTTCCCATCTCCGCAAACATACTTGAAAAGTTAGGAATAACCATAACAAGCACTACTATAATAACTATAACCATAACACAGAGAACTACGATAGGATATGTCATGGCACCCTTGATCTTGGATGACAATGCATTGTCCTTCTCGAAATGCTCTACCAGTCTGTCCAAACAGACCTCAAGGTTACCTGACATCTCACCGGCTGCCACCATGTTGATCATGATAGGTGGGAATACATCAGGATTGACTCTGAATGCATCTGCCAGAGTTCCACCTTTCTCTACATATGTACGGGCATCTGCTATAGCCTTTCTCAGTGTCTTATTCTCGATCTGATCTCCCATCAGCTCCAGTGCGGATATGATAGTAACACCAGCCTTGATGACCGCTGAGAACTGTTTACAGAATACACCCAGGTCTCTTGACTTGACCTTCTTCTTAAATCCTATACCCCCAAGCGGGCTGCTCTGCTCCGTCAGACTCATGATCGAGTAGCCTTCTGACTTCAGCTTCTTCTCAGCACCATCTCTGTTAGGGGCCTCGATGGTACCTTTTTTGTTCTTACCATCTCTGTCAACAACCTTGTAATTAAATACTGCCATTGTCTCTCCTCCGACCCAATCTTAATATTCTTACGTTTTCATGTATCTGCACTTTAAAAGCGCAATAATGCAACATAAATTATATGTAAAATATCTTACTATACCACACAGATTTAATCAACATTTAATTATTTGCACGTTATTTTTTAGGTAATGTGCACAATGTGACTTGGTTATTATACCACATTTTTCCATATGGCAATCGATTATTCCATATATCTTACTGTCCGTTGATTTTCTTCCTCAGGTACTGCTGATCCTGTGCGTATGTCATAGCAACCTCTCTTGTGACGGTGCCTGAAGCATACAGATCATACAATGCATCGTCCATGGTGATCATACCTAAGGCTCTGCTTGTCTGGATAGTTGACTGGATCTGATGAGTCTTGGCTTCTCGTATCAGGCTTCGTATAGCAGGTGATGCAAGCATTACCTCGAAGGCTGCAACTCGTCCGTTGCCGCTCGCTATAGGAAGAAGTGACTGTGAGATAACTCCCTCAAGAACCATCGCAAGCTGAACTCTTACCTGCTGCTGCTGGTTTGTAGGGAAGATATCTATGATACGATCGATGGTTGATGCCGCACCGATTGTATGCAGTGTGGAGAATACCAAGTGTCCTGTCTCGGCAGCGGTTATGGCTGTGGAGATAGTCTCAAGATCTCGCATCTCTCCTACGAGGATGATATCAGGATCCTCACGGAGTGCTGCACGGAGTGCATTCGCATAACTGAGTGTATCCATACCAACCTCTCGCTGGTTAACTATTGCCTTGTTGTGATGGTGAATGTACTCTATAGGATCCTCCAGTGTGATGATGTGATCCGTAAGGTTCTCATTCGCCTTGTTTATAATAGAAGCAAGTGTGGTCGACTTACCAGAACCTGTAGGTCCTGTTACGAGGACCAGGCCTCTCTTTCTCTTGTAGAGTTCAACAACCTCCCTTGGAATACCAAGCTGATCAGGTCTTGGGATCTGTGTCTCAACTCGTCTGTACGCTGCTGCCATGTTTCCCTTGTCCATGAATACATTGACACGGAAACGTCCGGTCTCAGGTGAATCGAACGAGAAATCGACCTCTCCTCTGTCCTGAAGTATGGCCTTATGCCTGTCCTTCATCGTAGATCCAATTGCCTCTGCCGCATCAGCAGGTGACAGTGCCGGAACCTCAACCTCGGTGAGCTTACCGTTGATCCTGAGCTTAGGTGGTATACCTACAGCTATATGAACATCTGACGCCTTTGCTTCTACAGAGAAGGCAAGTAATTCCTTCATGTCTAACATAACTTGTCCCTTCCTTTCCCTTTTGCATTAATAATTACAATTTATATATAATCTCATTATATATCTCTTATATCTTACAGTTCTCCCATGTCCACTCCCTCGGCCACGGTTACTGTACTGTGAACGATCTTGTTCATCTCCGCTATGGATGTGATACCGTCAAGAACATGCTTGGCAGCTCCCATCTTCAGTGTGAGCATTCCTTCCTTGAGGGCCTGCTTCTCTATGACATCCGCTGTAGCTCCGGAAGCGATAACCGCCTGAAGCTCTCTTGATACAGGCATCATCTCGTACACACCGATTCGTCCTGAATATCCTGTGTCGTTACACAGTGGACATCCCTGTGGCTCATAGATGATGACATCCTCCTCGTCAGCCGGAACACCGAGCTGAACTCTCTCCTCATCCTCCACAAGTCTTGGCTGCTTACATGTGGTGCAAAGTCTTCGCACAAGTCTCTGTGCAATAACTCCAACAACAGCATCTCCGGCGATGTATGACTCAATACCCATATCGATAAGACGGGTGATGGTCGAAGCCGCTGAGTTAGTATGCAGTGTCGATACAACCAAATGTCCTGTGATAGCGGCCTGTACGGCGATTCCTGCTGTCTCACCGTCTCGAATCTCTCCTATCATGATGATATCCGGATCCTGACGAAGGATAGATCTGAGGGCTGCCGCGAAAGTCATGTCCGCCTTGTTGTTAACCTGTACCTGATTGATACCGTTGATGTTCGCCTCGACAGGGTCCTCAACGGTGATGATGTTAACATCCTCTGTGTTAAGCTCACTGAGTGATGTGTACAGTGTAGTTGATTTTCCTGATCCTGTAGGTCCCGTTACAAGGATGATACCATGTGGGTTGCTGAGGATATTATCGAAAACCTTCTCCTGCTCTGCATCGAAACCAAGGGCACTCTTCGGTTTTGTCAGACCGTCCTTGGATGTAAGTCTCATAACCGTCTTCTCTCCGAAAACTGTTGGAAGGATAGAAACACGGACATCAAACTCTCTTCTGTCAACCATGATGGTGATACGACCATCCTGTGGCTTCCTCTTCTCTGCTATATCCATACCGCCTATGATCTTGATACGGGCTGTGATACCTGCCAGTATGCTGAGGTCGTATGACATAACCTGCTTAAGTGCACCATCTATTCTGTATCTGACTCTGACGCTGTTCTCCAGAGCCTCTATATGTATATCTGACGCTCTCTGTCTTACTCCGCCTTCGATGATCTGCTTAACCAGAAGTACGATAGGGGAATTATCGATCTCTTCGTTGCCATCTTCCTCGTCGTCTCCGCCGAGCGAATTCTGCTGCTCCTGTCTGTAGGCCTCAGCAGCCTCCATAGCCTGAGCGCTTCCGTAATACTTGTCTATGGCGTTCCTGATTCCCTCCTCAGATGCGAGCATCGGCTCTACCTGAAGATTTGTCACAAGACCAATATCGTCCATGGCCATGATATCCATTGGATCTGCCATGGCTACCTTGAGGATGTTCGGGTTATCAGGGTCTATCTCTATAGGTATGGCCTGATACTTGGTGACCATATTCTCAGGCACCATGTGTATAACCTTCTCCTCAATCTTGGCTCCCTTGAGCTCTATGTAGTCAATTCCCAACTGGGTTGTAAGTACCGTAATCAGCATGTCGTTACTTATAAATCCCAGATCAACCAGGGCGTTACCGAGCTTTCTGCCGGTCTCCTTCTGCTTTGCAAGTCCTTCCTGAAGCTGTTCCTCCGTGATAGCCCCCGCTGCTACAAGGACATCTCCAATTCTGATCTTCTTACGTCCCACGCTTAATCGCATTCTCTAAATACCCTCCTCACGTCTCTCGCAATTCTGCGCACAGGCAGAATTATCCAAATACCTAAAGCGTATTATATCACAGTATTTTCACATTTTAAACATTTTGTACATATTTTGATACATTTTTTTGCACTTTTATCAGATTTTGGCATTTTTGCAGGATGGATAAGCACTATTTCTGCACAATAAACATATTATATAAGCAAGCTGACTGTACTAATTGTAAAATAAGCCCGTCCATCAAATGTACAGCCGGTCCAATCAATTTACGGGAGCAGTTCATATATGGAAGCGTTTAAAAACCCACTAACTCCCGAAGAAGAAAAAAAATATATTGCGCTGTGCCTGTCCGGCGACAAGGCTGCCCGCAGCATTCTGATAGAGTACAATCTCCGCCTGGTCGCCCACATATCCAGAAAGTACAATTCCGCCGTGAGGGATCCTGAGGATCTTCTGTCCATAGGCACGATAGGTCTCATCAAAGCCATAGACAGCTACAAGCCCGACAAAGGCTGCAAACTGTCAGGATATGCCGCCAAATGTATCGAAAACGAGCTTCTCATGACTCTCCGCCACGAGAAGAAAAAAGCGCGTGAGGTCTCAATCTACGACCCCATCGGCACTGATAAAGAGGGCAACGAAATTGTCATTTTGGACATCATAGGTTCTGAGAACGTCAACGTTCTGGACAAAATGATACAGGATGACCATCTGTGCCTGCTCCCCTCCTGCATATCATCGCTCCTCTCATCCAGGGAGAGGGAGATCATATGTATGCGCTACGGTCTTGACGGGCAGTCACCTCTCACCCAAAAGGAGGTAGCCAGGCTGCTCGGGATCTCCAGGTCATATGTGTCGCGCATAGAGAAAAAGGCTCTTGGCAAATTAAGAGGATGCCTGGATTAACATCCAGACATCCTTATGATCACTCTTTTCTTCTCAGTATAATACCGGTCTCAAGCTCCTTATCAAGCTTCACCCTCAATTTCTGCTTTGGATGTGGTGCAGAGTCCATGCTGTTTCCTTCCTCGTCATATATCGCCTGAACCTCACACTCTATATTTGTTCCATCAAAGCCCATGGCTTCAAGCTTCTCTCCCACCAGGAACTTATTCTTCTGCTCAAAGCATACACAGCCATCTGGTGTAACCTCTCTCACAGTTCCAATATACGTATAGTTTTTTACATATGTATTGCTATCATATATCTGTGAATCCGAGTCAGTCTTCCCAAAATAAAATCCCGTTGTAAACTGCCTGTATGTGCATTTGGCTATCTCATTCTTGTAATATTCCATATTTGCTCTGTACTTCTCCTCAGACTCCATATAATCGTCTATGGCTTTTCTGTAGGTTCTGGCAACAGTTGCCACATACAAAGCCGTCTTCATACGTCCCTCTATCTTGAAGCTGTCTATTCCGGCTTTCATCATCTCCGGGATATACTCTATCATGCACAGATCCTTGGAGTTAAATATATATGTTCCCCTGTCATCCTCGTTAACGGTCATATACTCTCCCGGCCTGGTCTCCTCGACGATGGAATACTTCCATCTGCATGGATGGGTGCACGCACCGTGATTCGCATCCCTGCCTGTGAAGTAGTTGCTGAGAAGGCATCTTCCTGAATATGATATACACATAGCGCCATGGATAAATGACTCTATCTCCATGTCATCCGGTATATTTGCCCTTATCTGGGATATCTCCGCAAGCGACAGCTCTCTGGCAGACACAACCCTCTTTATGCCGTGGTCATACCAGAACTTGTATGTCATGTAGTTCGTGTTGTTGGCCTGTGTGCTTATGTGTAATTCCATATCCGGCATAGTCTCCCGGGCTATGGTAAACACGCCTGGATCCGATACAAGTACAGCATCCATGCCTGTGTCCTTCAGTTCACCGAAGTATGCCCTTATGCCGTCCAGGTCATAGTTGTGTGCAAATATATTTGCAGTCACATATACCTTTGCATCATGCGCATGGGCATATTCCACACCCTTTTTCATCTCTTCTATGGAAAAGTTGTCTGCTTTCGCTCTGAGGCCAAATGCCTGTCCGCCTATATACACCGCATCAGCTCCATAGTCCACGGCCACCTTGAGTGTGTCCAGTCCGCCCGCCGGAACCAGAAGCTCTGGTTTCTTATCTCTCATATCGTTTCCTCCAACCATTTTTCGTTTATTTCCTGATACTGAGGCTCATTCCATCCCCTATATTGAGTATGGCAGTCTCCAAATGTTCATTGTGAGTGAGCTCGTACAGGTATTCTCTCATCCTTGAATGTATCGTTCTGTTTCTTCTGGTAACTGCAAATCTGCTCTCAAGGACGTCTCCATCCTGAAGCACATTGTCGCAGAGCAGTATCCCTTTTGGAGCAAGCAGCCGTATAGCCTCCGTGAAGAAATTGCCATACTGCCCCTTAGCTGCATCCATGAACACCATGTCATAGTTATCTGCCATCCCCGGTAATATCTCCAATGCGTCGCCCTCAAGCAGAGTAATCTTGTCTGAAGCTCCGGCTCTGACTATATTCTTCTTCGCCTCTTCTATTCTGGGCTGATAATTCTCTATAGTTGTTATATGTGCGTCATCATCCAGAAATCTACTCATAAAAATGGCAGAAAAGCCAACGGCTGAACCTATCTCAAGAATCTTCTTCGGCCTGTTCATAAGAATCAACATCTTGATGAACTCTCCAGCCTCTCGTCTTATGATAGGTACCCTGTTCTCTTCTGCCTCTCTTCTGATCGAGGTCACAACCTCATCGTAGTCTGTATTGAAGGAATTGATAAATGACGCAAGTCTTTCATCACATACCATAATTATCCTCTCTGTCTATTCCTCGGCACTGTCCTCACCGGAGGAATCATCACTGCTGTCTCCACTGCTATCCCCCGAGGAACTCTTGCCATTTCCCGTTATGATCTCTATTATCTCCTGATTTGTATCGCTCGGTGCTATCTGATATGTACCAGGTTGGATATCATCTGCATATCCGCCTATTCTGACCTTCAGTATAAAAGCATATTGGGGACGATGATACTCCAAAATACGACAAATATCAAAGAACAAAGTTCCTTTAGTTGGGTCATCAAAACCTAAGCGATTACCAGCTTTTGAGAATGCCTGACAAGGGAATCCGGCACAAAGAACGTCGAAGTCATCGGGAATAAACGATTTGGTTGATGGTGTAGTAGCAAATACACAACTAAACATATTGTTTCGTTGGAAATCTGCATTTATAGCTTGGTTATTAAATTCTTCTAAAGAGTACATTAGAAAGTCCCCGCATAAAGTGAAGAACGGTTTAATGTAATAATTTCTCGCATTGTTATCTCTAACGTAAATGTTGACGGTAAGTTAGGAGCAACAGCAAGACCATTAAATTGTCCATTTGGAGTTTTATCAAAACGTACGCTTTGAATTTGGCATGGACCAAATACGTCAGTTAATCCATCAAATTTAGATGTATAACCAAAGTTTTTAACCATCCAAATTGTAGGGTTGCTTACAACTAATACGTTTGTTAATGACGCAGTAATCTTTTCAAACAATGTCTTATTTTTTACCGCATCATCTGGTGTCATAGGCTCAATAAACGTTGAACGGTACCATTCGTCTAAATAACTTTTAATCTCTTGGGCGTACTGTGATTTACCAGTCTCACCATAAGAGAAATAGTTAAAATACTGGTAAATGTTTATAATAGCCATAAGGTCTTCAGTCGAACGTGGAGTTAAATCCCATGTAAAGACTTTAGTACGGTTCTCAGCACCGCCATACATACTACGAGAAGTCGTATAAATCTGTTCGTTGTTATCAGCCATAAGCCCTTGAGTAATAGAATCTAATGCACCAAAGACTGCAGTAGAAGCAATGTTACTTAAAACACCTGTAGCAGTACCTCCACCTTTAGTAATAAGACTATCACCGATATCATTAAAACGATGTGAAGTTGTATCAACGTCAGATTTGGAACGTGGCAAAAGTATATTAGCAACAGGAGTTTTATTTATAGTAGACTTATTAGCTCCGGCAGGAAGCAATCCATTTGAGAATTTAGTCACCGCATCTTTCACATTATCAGTTAAATCCGATATGATACCATTAGATGAAGTCCCGGCGTATGCCGGACGTAAATTCCTGAGGGATCCTGAATCGCGTGCAGACATATTGTACGCGGTAAATAATAATCCATTCTTATAAAGGTCTGTTACCTGGAAGTCTCCTGTGGAGTCATTTCCGGCTGCTCTTCCTGTAGGAAATTGAGCAACATAAGTTTTAGTAGTTGTTTCGGTTTTAGTGCTTTGCCCAGCACTTTCTGAGACTGGGATTGCTTTATTTAAATCATTTGCATCTACTACTATTTCTTTTACACTAATCATAATAATCCTTAATTAACACCGGTGGCATGGAAAATTCCAGGAGCCGTTGTACTTGTTACAGGGGTCATATTCTGGACTACGGTATTCTTTTTGACGACATTATTTGTGTTACTAATCGCCGCTACCGGTTGCTGTTGTTTAGATTCAGAAGCACGTCCTTTCTCTATTGACTGAACTTGTTTTGCTTCCGGAGATTTAGTCGAAGATTCAGGCTTAACTGTTGTCTGGGCCTTTTTGGCTTCAGCCATTTTATTATTTAGCTTTTCAAATCTAGCATCTATTTCCTTTTTAACAACAGGAGTTTTATTAAGTTCAGGGTCTTTAATAAGTTTACTTAAATCAGCATAAGACTTCTCGACGTTTTTAGCATTTTCCGGATTAGTCATATCGATTTTATCGATATAATCCTCAAATCTAACCAGTGCCGCACGAGTTTCATTAGCTTTTATATACGCCTCTTTACGCTCCTCTTCAGGTAGCTCTTTTAATTTTGCTGATTCCGCAGCACGCTCATCGCTTGTACTAAACTCTTCTTTATTGTCATTACCACGAACCCAGTTAGTAACGAATGTTTTGCCGCGTTGTAACATATCAAGACCTTTAGAAACGGTTCCTAATTCCCCATCGTCACGTTTCATTTGATATTTAGCGACTTTCTCTTGGTCTTCTTTCTTTAATTTGTTCCCAGTAGTTTCTTGGAATCCTTCTAAAGCACGTCCTTCTATTTCGTCCGCGGTATCGCCAAAACCTATAGCACGCAATATAGACGCAGAGAGTTTAGCCATTCCTAATTGAATTAGTTCACCTAAGTTCATTAATGCTGTTCCTACACCTTTGACAATAGCAACGGTTAAACCACCCCAGTCTCCAGCTTCCCACAATTGTTTTATCGAGTCAATAGAAGTGAATATATCACTTAAGAATTTACCCCACTCTTTAGCTTCATCGGAGAATTTAGTAAAGTTTTCATCAAATAAATCCCAGGCAGAAGTGAACTTGTCTGTCCAATATTTGAAATGGACTATCAATAAATCAATACCGATAACAATGCCAAGAATAAGTGCGGCCATTTTTGCTGCTTCAATAGCAGCCGTTATAGTGTATTTGAAAAGCATTCCAGCAATTCTGTCTGAAATTGATATTGATTTATTAAATCCGGTTTGAACTGTTTTGGTGAGCATTGCAATTTTATCGCTCAATTTAAAGCTAATTCCACCTTTAGAATCGGAAGTAGAATTAGCACTTTCTTGAACCGGAGCGGGGAAGAAATCTTCGTCTGGCTTATTATCAATCTTTTCAGGTGTAGGTAATGCTTTAAACAGCTCATCAGAAGTTTCATTCTCAACCACTTTAACAGGTATCGCGTTCTCAATTACTTCAAGAGAGGTGCCTCCTGTATTTTGAATAGCGGTAGATGTTTGTAATTTTTGCTCTAATAATGTAGCTAATCGGTCTAACTTAGAGCTTATTGCACTAGAAACTTCGTTTATACTTTTAGTGACTTCAGTTTGTTTTTCAATAACTTCTGCGATAAGCTCTGTGCCTTCAGCAGTATTATCTGTCGAATTCTTTAAGTCTCTAATTGATTCAATAATTCCATTGCCTTTATCTTCTACACTTTGCGATGTGAGTTCAGACGCGGCTTGGACATCGTCTAGTTTTGATGAAATGTTATTCAATGCTTCTAATGAATCGGTAGCTGCTGTTGCAGCTACTTTTTGTGGTTTATTATCGGCAATGACCTTATTTCTACGCATGGATTTCATTTCTTCAGGTTTCATTCAAGCAATCCAATAATTTCTGCTATACCCTTAATAGGACCATTAGGGCCTGGAATAGCAATAGTTGTCGAAAGGTCTTCTGCCCATTTGATTACAAAAGCAGGCATCTCAAGGAAAGAAATTTCTTTCTCTTCGTCATTAACTTTTATTAAGCAATTTGATAACATTTCACTGATTGTAGCGAATTGTTCAAATTTGCCTGGAGGTCTAAAATAAAAAGTATTGCCTTGGAATTGGAATTCTGTTCGTTGGCATACATAGACGTCATCTAGTTTATATGTGAATCCGTCTTTTTCAACTTCAGACTTAAGTTTGTTATTAAATTCCAATATATGTAGACATGCAAAATCAAAATCTGCGGGACTCATATTTTTACAAATAGAATCAGCTAAGATTTTCATGTTTTCATCAGGACCTTTAACGTCCTTTAAAAGATTATAATGTTTGAGCCCTAATTTGGGAATCATTACCTTTTTATTAGACTGTGGTAGAATTATTTTCTTTAGAGGTAGAATCAGATTTAAGTTCATTTTTAACCTTAACTGGGTTAACAGGTTCTAACACCATTGAGTTGGTAAACATGTATAGATGAGTTTGTGAGTTGTTATTTGATAACTCATGAATAACTTCATCCACGTAAAATTCGGATTTGAATTGGTTCTTTTGGTCAACAAATATAATTTTAGTAGCAGGCGTTATGTTAAAATTACCTGTAGTAGTGCATTTAGCATAACCGTCGTATTGAGCCATTATCTGAAGACGACTTGCTTCTTCAAATCCATTACGATAGGTCATTTCGGAATATCCACCTGATCTTGACACAAGAATAGCATTATCACCATCACCTGTAACAATAACCGGAATAGATGTATCTAAAAATGAATGAGCGAATATCGTGGCGTTTTTAATAGGGTCTCTTGTAAATTGGTTAGCTTTAGTCATCCAGGTGAAATCCCATACCAATGGGTACTCAAGCTCTTGAATATACTGACCTACGGTATTTGGCTCGCCTACAATCATCTTAATGCCTTCCTGACCAATAAGAGTATCGTAGTCAATCATGTTTACGCCTAAAATATCTTGCCATACGAATACGAACTTATCACTCGCTGTAGCAAGTCCTAATTCTCTGACATATGCCAAATAATCATCAAATGTGCTTGTCCAAGGAATATCAGGAACATAAGCATTAATAGTGTTTATTGGCGGAGTAATTAACGTACGGTCTTTGTATATGACACCTAACATTTCACGTATAGATTCGCCTGCGTCTGGGAAGAATGGACGCCCAAATTTAAGGTTCTCTATAGAATGTATTGTTCCAAGCTCAATTGCAATAATATTGTCACCTTTTGAGTCCACAGACACAGAATAATGTCTACATCCATAAATTCGAGTTCTAACTTGAAGAGGTGTGTTTGAATTTGAAACAGAGATTTGAACTATCTGTCTACCGTCCATTTTAGTGTGGATGTTTTTAGTGTCATAAAATTGAAGAATCCCTTCATTTCTTCCGTATAGCGAATCTCGCATGGTTAAAGTTGTTATTGTTGCTGCGAGTTCAACGTATCTATTTTCTTGCCAAGCCGAATAATCTTGGTATAATTTAACGCTTAAGTTAGGATATCCTGGACGTTGGAATACTGTCATTTTTTATGGTCCTTTTCTACTAATGTTAAAGCAATACCACGTTCAACAGGAATCATTTGCATAATAGAATCCAATGTGTATTGACTCTTTACTAGTGAATGGTTTATCTGATAGAATGTAAAAATCTCATCAGGGTTAACTAACAATTTAAAAACCTCTAAGATATCAGTATATGTTTTAACATGGCGTTCACAACAACCTAATCTAAGGGTCAAATTAATAGGGTTCATAGAAGCAATAACCTTCTCGAGAGAGTCAATGTCTATTGCTTCTATTACTTGGATTTGGTTCTCTTCAGTCAAATCATTCCATGGGTACCATTCATCGTTATAGTATATTTCTTTTATGTTTTCACTTATCATTAATGCTTTATTGTCATAAAACTTTTCAGGGAAAGAAAAACGTATTTTTATACCAGCAACATCAAGTTCAGGTTCGACTAGTTCTTTTTGATATATCTCAAATGGTGCAGTTTTTTCTTTAGAACATTTAGGGCAAGTGAAAATAACGGGAACTTTTGTTTTGCCTATAGAGCCTGCAAAAACTTGCAGGAATATAAATGGTTGCCATGTTTTAGGGTACTCGCCAAAATAATCATCAATCAGATCGGCAATTATTTCTTTTTGTTCTTGTGGCGAACGATGTTCGATATCATTTCTAACTAGTAAAAAGTCTCTATAATCCGCCACGGTGAACGGCTTGAAACGATGAACACCATCTGGTAATTTACAACGAATTATATTAGCCATAATTACTCCTTTTCTATTATTTATAAATACACAATAAAGGAGTTAACATGTACAAATATACGTTTACCGTACGTTTAGGCGATAAAGAAGTGAATTGTAGAGCCTTTACTTTAAAAGAATATTTAGGACTCATAGGTGCGCGGGCTACCGGTACTATTGAATCAGCAGTGAACAATATTATCACTAATTGCTCTAACGCTAAAAACTTGACTAAACAAGAAGCCGAGTTATTGTTGGTAAATCTGTGGGCACATTCATTAGGTGAAGTGAATAAAGAACACACCTGGAATTGTTCCTGTGGGCATTCATTTCAAGTCTATATGAATTTATTACACACTCAATTAGATGAACAGGCCGATCCCTGGTATTCGTTCAGTGGTATTAAAATTAAGTTCCGTCAACCTAAATTATTTGATGATAAAAATATCGCATTAATGATTGCTTCATGTATTGAGGCTGTTTTTGTCAATGGAGAGTCCATCCCTGTTGAAGATTTAACTGAAGCAGAAATAAACGACCTTTACGGCCTTATAACAGAAGATGACATGATCAATATTAAAAATCTTTTGGTATCACCGTCAATTTATCTGGCAACCCCTATTAAATGTCCCAAATGTGGGGCGTCACACGTTCACACAATACGAGGCCTCAAAGAATTCTTTGAGTTACTATAATGTCTAATATCAATAAACTTTATTCAGATATCGACCCAGAAATGCGTATGGATTGGAACAAGGACGTTGCTCGTTCTGTAGGACTTCGTTCTATTAAAAATAGTCTTCTTGGCATAGTGACAACTAGAAAAGGCTCACGCCCCTTCGACCCTGAATTTGGATGCGATTTGGTTGATGAACTTTTCGAGAACATGACACCACTTACAGCCGATACGATTGAGCGTAATATCCAGGCAGCTGTTCGTAACTATGAGCCACGCATCGACAAACTTTCTGTAAGTGTAACGCCAGTATATGATGACTATACAGTTATAGTAGAGATTAGATTTTCAGTCGTAGACAACCCTGATGATATCGAACAAATCAAACTTCAGTTAGCATCAAGCAATAGAGTGTAATGCTTCAAGGCAACCTATGTATAATGGTTTTAGGTCCTTCCGATACAGCCGGGAGATTATTAGTTAAAAGAGAGAATATTATGAAGCTGGAAGATTTACAGGAAGAGTTAGACGCAGACTTAGCTATTGATACGACAAAGTTGCAATATGAGACGGCAAATAATGTTAAGTTATACAGCAAATGGCTACGTAAGCACTCATTTATTCGTAAAGAAATGTTGCGTATAGAGACTCAGAAGAAAACTGCTCTAAAAGCAAGATTAGACTACTACTCGGGACGAGGTGATGGTGATGAATTCAGTATGGACCGATATGAGAAATCTGAAATGAAAACTGTCCTGGCCGCAGATAAAGATGTGCTTAAAATAGAGACTACTTTACAATACTGGGGAATTTTACTTGAGTTCTGTAGTGGTGCACTTGATGCAGTCAAGTCTCGTAGTTTTGCACTTAAACATATTCAAGATATGCGAGAATTTGAAGCGGGGCAATAATGCGTTATTCAATTGAAGATGCCTTTAATAATGATGAAGAATTTGAAACTGAAATTAAATTCTTAATGGAAAAGTATCGTCTACGACGTCAGGATATTCGTATCCTGGCAGACCACCCTTGTGGTGAAGACGTCCTTTATATTAAAGGGAAGTTTGCTGGGTATATCGACGAGTATTTTTATACAAAAGATATGGGCATTGATATGCATATGAGAGATATGGGGTAAATATGACAGATTATAAAGAAGTATTTCGACTATTAGCAGAGATGGAAGCTTGCTTAATCCGTGTACAAGAAATGCGGATTAAAATGGGTTTATAAATATTACTATATTCAAAAGGAGACAATCATGTCAGATAAGATTTGTGTTGTCTGTAAAACTCCAATCGATTCTGTATTGGTTGTTGAAACAGACAAAGGTCCAGCACATCCTGGTCCTTGTTATAATTATGTCCAACAATTGCCGGTTTCAGAAAGTTCAGAAGAGCAATTGAACGAAACCCAACTTTTACTATAGTGTTACCTTTTTGCCTATGGTTTTTGGCCCTTCCAAAAAGGTTGGGCCTTTTTTTAATTAGAAGTCTTCTTCCTCATCCTCATCATCGTCGCCTTCAAGTTCGGCACGCTTACCTGCTAAGGCATCCCTGACAGAAATATCATCTGTATCTTTTAATTCCGTTTCTTTTATACGTTTCTTATAATAAGCTTCCAATTCTTCAAGCCCTTCTAAGGTATGACAACTAGCAATTTTACCCATGAATTCGTCAATAGATGCTTCGTATAAAAATTGTTTAAATTCAAGTACCATTTTTATCTCCTAAGGGCCGAAGCCCTTATAAATTAATTGTTTTCATTACATAGTTAAATTTCTCATCAGCGTAACGTTGGATACGATCAATACCGTGTTTTAACAAGTAATTAAGATGAGTATACTTCTTTTTAGTATTTAATGATTTAGGTTTTACACCTGCGTCATCGATGAGATCCCAAACTGTAGCAACAGCTTTAGAACCATGCTTACGAAGCACACGACCTACTGTTTGAAGTACGATAATTTTTGATTTAACACCATGGGCAAAAATAACATGATGAAGATTCTTGACTGAAATACCGGTAGAGAATACTCCATATGATGCGACAATAATAATGCCTTTACCATTTTCTGCCATGACTTTAAGCGCGTTACGTGTTTCAGTATCAACTTCACCTGATACGTAATAAACTTTTTCGTATCCAAGCTCTTTAATAGCTTCAAATATTTCTTTACCGTGTGTAACATGTTTAAACATTACAAAGGCGTTCTCGTCTTTCTTAGCCAATTTGACCGAAAGTTGAGCAATCCACTTTGTACGACGTTTTAGTCCGGTAATAATTTTAACTTCTTCTTGGTATGTTTTACCTTTTAATTTAACGGTGAATTCTTCCGGATAACGAAGGAAAATACTATTAATCTTAAGCTCAGTTACTTGTCCGTCTTCCATTAATTTAGACGTGCTAACAGGACGGAAGATTTCACCGAACATTCCTACGTACTGCATTACATTGGCTTTTCCGTCTCTTAATGAGCCGGATAAACCGAATTTAAACATGCAATTATTTAATCCTGAGATGATTGAAGAAATACTTTTGCCTGTTGCTAAGTGGCATTCATCGTTCATCATCATACCGAACTGAGAGAACCATTCTTTAGGCTGCTTAACTACCGTTTGCCATGTGCCAACAATAATTGGAGCGTCGTTTTTAGATTTGTCTGCTTTATCAGCACCACCGCCAATTTTCTTAATCATCGAATGACTAAACAAGCGATAATCAACAAAATCATTAGCCATTTGGGTTGTCAATGCTGTTGTAGGGACGATAATGAGAATTTTACCTTCATAGTTCTCTAGATAATATCGAGCTAAAAGTGCTTGGATTAGTGATTTACCTGCTGATGTCGGAAGGTTTAAAATTCGACGACGATTAACTAGTCCTTCATATACTGCATCTTTTTGATACCAATGTGGTTCGATTTTGGTGTTGCCCGAATAAATTTCTTGTTTAGAAAGCCATGCGTCAAAATCTTCCCTGGTAAGGTCTTCAGTCTCAAAGATTTTAGGGTCAATCCATACAGAATAACTCATATTGTTACAGAACTTTTTTATTTGACCTACAAGTCCATATGGTAACAAACGATTGTAATCTAAAAGTCGAATTCTACCATCCCAGTTCCCATATTTGTAACGCGGGTTGAATTTGTACCCATCGGCTTCAAAGCTAAAAAAGTCGCGTAATTCATAGAACACGCTTTCGTCGCATTCAATTCTTACATGGCTAAAATCATGAAAATGTACTTTAATATCTGTCATAATAATTACCTTAAACGGCCTTTAACATATCCATCTGGGATGGATAACGGATTTACTAATTTATTTATAGCCCCGTTATTTACCCATATTCTGCCGGTGGTCGTAGGTTTTACTTCACAGCCCTTTCTAGATTTTCTATTAAGTTGGACCATTCCTTTTACAAATCCTTCAGGCATCGGGTCCTCGGCTGATATAAATCTGTTTTCTTTACCGTTGTTAACACAAATTTTATTTAGAGTTGTAGGATTTTTAGGACCTTTAATTTTATCAATCTTTGGCTTTCCTGTACCATACCGCCCGTGGCATGTTGGGTCTTCAGAGTATCGACGTTTATTTGTTTCAGATAGTTTTCTTTTTGGAATCCAAAGACAATGAAAGTTCCGGCTGTATATACATATCGTGAAAATGTTGAAAATTATGATGATTCGTTATTTGCAGTGAATGAGAGCGGACAGTATGTGATTGCGCAGATTGCCGAAAAGTTAATTGTATTTAATTTTTTAGGAAAAGCCATGAAAGAGATTTCAATCGAAGAGGGGCGGCCGACAGATATTATGGAAATGGATGGGAAACAATACATTTTGACATCATCGACGCTTTATGCCGGCAGTATCCAGTCGGGATTTCATAAGGTGGGAAGCAATTCTGACAAAGAAGAAAAGAAGTATGCCGAGGAGGATAGATGGTCGTTAGAATTTTTATTTTCCTGTGGAGATTATGTTTATGTATCGATGACTGTGCCTGCTAAGTATCATAGTTTTAGTTGGTTGTGGCAGATATCATTAAAAAATGGCGAGTGGAAAAAAATCATGGACGAAATGCCCGGCTTTTCTTTTGATAAGGATACAAAAGAAGTGGCAGCGGGAATTGAAATTGGCGAAAAAATTGCTGAGGTATTGTATTATAAATTCCATGAAGATGGAACGTATGAAAAGAAAAAAATCAAGGCGATTCCGGGAGCTGTGGAAAATGGAGTTATTTACACCGCATCGAAAAAAGAATTTCTCGCTATTTCGGTGAAAGACAACAAAAAAACGGTGTTAAAGCATGTAGGGCGGTATTGTGAAATTGCAGATTTAAAGTATGAAAATTTAAGTAATGTAAGGCAGGAAAAAAAGGGGAAAATTATTTACAAGGTATCCGTTTATTTGTCGGAGAAACCGATGAAAAACCGGTATGGAAAGCCGATGCCGGATTATGAAAATTATTACTGCTATGATGTGGAAACAAAGCAGACGCAGACGGTGAATACAGGTGTCAGCTATATAGATTTTGATTATGCGGAAGGAAAGACATATATGAAAAATCGGGAAAAATGGCTTACACTTGAAAAGGAAACGAACATGGTAGAAATGGCAATTGATTATATGTATGAGGATAATGCGACACCGGATAAAAGAGTTGTGCGTGTGGCGCAAAAAGACAAGCAGGAAAAGGTAGTCTCGGATAAAGTGTATACTTTTTGTGGAGACGAACAAGGAAATTGCCGGATTGAAGATGTGACCGGCAAGTATAGAACGCTTGAGAAGAAAGAAAAGTGGTTTACAATTACAGCAAAACAAGTAAAAACGATTTCGGATAAGAAGTTGTTAAAAGGGCTGATGAAAACGGATGAATAGGGGCACGCATGTGATATGTTTTGTCTTGCATGTTATAGAAAATGATGTTAGACTATAAGAGATAAGCAGGGCAGAAAGGATACTTGAATTGATGGAGAAGATGGAGAAAACATCTTACAATGAATAAATTATTTATATGTCAAGGAGGGGGAACATGAAAAAAACAATTAAGGGGAAACTTACACTAAACGCAGCAATTTTTATTGTTGCAGCAATTATTGTCTGCGAAATTGTCAGTGTGAATGCATTAAAAACAAACATGACAAATCAGACAAGACAATATGTCAGCAGAGAGGCACAGACCAATGCACGTGTGGTTAATGAATGGCTGCAGGGGCAGGCAAACACGGTGCATACAATTACGAATACAATAGCCTTTATGAACACAAAAGATACGGATCACGTGATGGATTACCTGGAAAAAGCCTTGAGTGAGAATAAAGAGGCATTGATGTATTATTTGTGCTTTGGATATGATGGAGGAGTATTTCCTGCAAACCATTCTAAACTAGATCTGGATCCAACGACAAGAGACTGGTGGAAGCAGGCCATTAAGAAAAATAGTTTGATTTATACGGCACCATATAAAGATTTTGCTTCCGGGAAAATGATTGTTACCATTGCAGAACCGCTGGAAATAAAAGGCGAACAGGCGGTTGTGTTGGCGGATATTACGATTGATACTTTGACCAAACTTGTTTCTAATGTAAGTACGGATGAAAACATTCAGGGCTTTTTGTTAGATGCCGATGGCATGGTTGTTTCGCATCAGAATAAGGATTATCTGCCGAAAGAGGAAGGAAATACTTCTTTGGCAAAGGCACTTTCTGTTAATGTAAAAGAGGCTTCCGAGATAACAGATTATGATGGTTATTCAAAATTTATTCATACCGCGCAGATTACAGCTACCGGATGGACATTTGGTGTAACGGAGCGAGAATCAGTAGTAACAACACAAGTGGTGAAGAGTGTGATTTTAGTTGTCGGAATCGGGGTTGTCCTTTTGATTCTCGTAATTCTTCTTACCATTGCCAGTGTGAAGAAAAATTTGAGGCCACTTGAAAATATGAAGACATTTATCCGGGAGAAAGTCATCGGTGATTCTCAAAAGAATGTACATAAAAATGAGGTTGAGGAAATCTCTTATTTATTACAGGAGTTAGAGCAGCGTTTTCTTGGTGTGATTCGCAAAACAAAAGATGAATCCAATATCATTCATACCAGAGTGGAAAATACGAATGACAAGGTCTCCTTAATTAATCAGAATATTATGGAAATCAGTGCAGCAATGGAAGAAACCGGAGCAAACATTGATTCCCAGACAACCAGTATTCAAAACATTGATAAAACTTGCAAGGATACAACGCATGCAGTGGATGTTCTTGTATCCCATGCAGAAGAAATGTCCGATAAAGCGAAAGAGATTGGTGAGCGTGTCAATGAAGCGGTGCAGAAATTAATGACAGATAAAGACAGTGCTGTGGTGAAGGCGGACGAAAGCAGAAATCGTATGCAAATGGCGATTCAGCAGACAAGAATTATTGGCGAGATTACAACTGTCTCAGCGTCAATTGAAGAAATTGCTTCTCAGACAAATCTGCTTGCATTAAATGCCTCGATTGAGGCGGCAAGAGCCGGAGAGTCAGGAAAAGGATTTGCGGTTGTTGCGGAAGAAATCAAACAATTGAGTGAAGATACATCAAACGAAATTCGTAAAGTGAATGACTTGACGCAGAAAGTATTTGAAAGTGTGAAGATACTGTCCACTGAAAGTAACGAGTTATTAGTCTTTTTAGATGAGACAGTTTTGGCGGATTATGATAAATTTGCAAGTCTTGCGAATCAGTATAAAGAAGACGCAAATTATTATGAGGAAACAAGCGGTTCCATGGAACATAATGCAGAAGAAGTAATGGACGCAATTCAAAGTATTTCAAATGTTTTGGAAAATGCAAGTTCAGCACAGATGGAACTTGCGTCTGCGGTAGAAAGCGTAAATGAGAATTTGCAGAACATGACTAATTCAAGTGAAAGCATGACTAAGGAAACGAAGAATGCGATGGAAAGCGTAAATGCTTTACAGGAAACGATGGGACAGTTCCGTTTGTAAAACCAAATGAGGATAGGATGCTTTAGGTAAAATTGAAAGACTGGAGGTGTGTGAAATGAAAGGAAAGGTAAAAAGAAAAGTTATTGCGTGGGGATTGTCATTTGCACTTGTAATGGGTACCGTGTTGGGGGTTCCGGGACTTTTTATGAAGGCTCATGCGGCAGATGCGGGAGTTTTGTATATCATTGATTCAATAGGTGGAACACCGGAAAGTGTAACAGAAGACTGTACAGATAGTGCCGGTGGCTGGTCTTATGATGCCGGTACTGCGACATTGACGTTGGATGGATTTCAAGGAGAATACATCGAAGCGAATGGTGATATTAACATAGTCCTGAAAGGGAAAAATAAGATTACTATATCGGCAGAATCTACAGAGGGAATCAAGTCAACGGGAAAAGTCACGATTGATGATACAATATCGCCGGTACAAGACTGTTTAGATATTTATTGCAGCGATGGAACAGAGAGTGTTTCTATGATATATACCGGTGGTTTCGGAGCGGACTATGCCACTTATATCGTAGGCGGAACAGTAAATCTTGTAGAAGAGAATACGAGACGCCGATATGTTACGGGAATATCTCGTTGGGCATATGTAGAGAATGATGCTTCCCTGAATATCAATTTATCTGCTGACGGAGGGAGAAATGGTGTGGCTGCTCTCTTGAATTTGAACACCAGTGGAGACACTTCATTCCGTGTAAACTCTTTATCAAGCAGTTCTTATGGAGTTTATTCTCTGGATAAGAAGGGAAGCGGTGATACTGCACTCGTGGCGGAAGGGAAAGCCAAGAATATTGATAACAAATTTACAATCGGTTCGACAGGAAATACAGGGAAAATAACAATAAAAGGTTATCTCACTGATTTTACTCCATACCGCAAAAAAAATCGAATTGTGGGCGTGGATAATTTCCTGTGGAGTTATTTTACCGAAAATCCTCAGACAGGTGGATTATGTCGATGTGTATGTGATAGTTTGGGTGTGCCGATTAAAGACTTTGTGATCGAGTCGGTGGATGAATTGCCACTAACGGTGACGGACAGCGAATTATTTGATATACCTGTGACAAAAGCTGGAGAAAGGTGGAATCAGCCGGTTGACTGGCGCGAGGGTATCTATGGTGGAACGGGGTATTATGAATTTTCCCTGGCAGCTTGTCCCGCTTGTCGGCGGCGATCTCGCCGTAGCCGTAGGCATCCTGGATCTGCTCCACGCTCTCCCATCCTGCCAGTTCTGCAAATGGGTCAGCTTCAGCCTTTGCCATGCTGCGGGCTTTGGTCTTTTTCTTGACGTACCGGGTCAGTCCGTCCTTAATCACGGCGCGGGCGTCGTCCATCGCCTTGCGAACGGCTTTGGCTTCCCGCTCTTTCTTGAGCTGATCCGGCTGGTTTGCCCATTCAGCCATCAGCTCAGATTTCGTTTTCGGTTTCATGTTCTTCCTCCGTTCTGACAGCTTCCCGAATGCGCAGTCTGGCAAGCTCAGCTTTCGCATACCACAGCTGCCAGTTGCCAAACCATCCCTTGTGGAGCAGTTTCCCGCCGTAATAAACAAGTTCCTGCCCCATCAGGTGGTCGAGCGAAATGATATATGCGCCGGGCTTGTACTTCATGTGCTCACTCCCATTGTTTGGCCATTGCTTTTGCAATGCCAGGATAAGTTCTGCTTCTCTCTTTTGCATGATTGCTTCCCATCCAATGGTTTCTTTCTCTTTCTTT
>OQVL01000415.1_pt1 | contig 22109 bp, 20 predicted proteins | sample 1691501 | NCBI WGS metagenome assembly OQVL01 (sample SAMN03418253, study PRJEB22391) | human gut metagenome | biome: human-gut; feature: organic feature; material: feces | host: Homo sapiens | place: Tanzania | collected 2013-01 | reverse complement strand
AAGAACGGCGGTCCGCCTGTCCGAGTTCGGTTCGCGACGTTATTCTGCTGGCGGGGCAGGGCGGCAGTAATTCCGTTTCCGGGAAGGAACTGACGGAAAGGCTCGCGCAGCTGTCCGGTTCGGGGAAAAATATCATTTCGGTTCAGCTGGGCAAAACCAATTCCGAATTGCAGAAATCTCTGCCGGAGTCCTGCCGCAAGCTGATTTCCTACAACCGGATCAAAATTCAGCCGGATTCCTTCAATGATGATTTCGACGAACTGAAAATGCGTCTGAAAAGCCGTCCATTGCAGAATCCGCAGGAAATCAGCGCGTTCTATGAATCATTCCGGGATGCGTTCAAGGCAGCGACCCGTAAAGTCGTTCAGGCGGAATACAATACGGATCTTGATCTGTATCATCTGCTGAAAAAGAATATGAGCTTCCGGATGCTCGAAGCACTGATTCTGTATCTGTGCCGCCGGGGATTCCGCATTCTTGATTCCGGCGGCTCCCTGATTCATCCTGAACAGCTTGCCGAAAAACTGTCCGCGGGAAAATGCAGTGCCGTTACGCTGGAATCGAAGTCGGTCCGCGACAGATTCTGCATCCGATTTGACCATAAGCACAAAAAAGGGGTCATCATGAAGAACACCGGAAAAGAAGAAACCAACCGCAAGTCGGTGATCGGCGGGCTTTATCAGTGCCTGAAATGGCTCTTCACCCCGGTGACGTTCGGTTCCATGCCGGCGCAGAACGCCGGACAGGATGTGCAGGACACGGAACCGAAAATTCCGGAACGTGCTGAAAAAGTTGCCGCGGCACAGCAGCCGGCGGCAGTCCGGAATGAGAATCCGGAAAGAACTGCGGTGCAGAAACCGGAAAACAACGAAGCCGCCGAAGCGGTCCGGCGCAAAAACGAATTCAGCGGTATGATTGACCGGAATATCCGCAGTCTGGACATGGATTACTGTTTCCCGGATCTGGATCTTTCGCTGAAAAACAAACTGCTCCCGTGGAGACTGCAGGTGAAAGAAGTGCATAAGCGGGACTGCCGGATTGAGGATCTGACTGCCCGTCTGGAAGCGGAAGGTCTGATTTCACCGGAAGATCGGGAGCAGGTGAAAAAGACATCCAGTCTGTCGCTGTATGAACTGAAAAACGGCAGCGTTTCCGTGATGATTGCCGCCGTGTATCTGACGCTCTGGAAAAACGGAAAAAAGATGCCGCTGAATGACGCCTGCATGAATCTGCTTCAGGAGTTCAAGGAGTGCCTGAAACATTCCATGACGGATTTGTACTGTCCCCGTCTTTCCGGAACCGGACTGCTGCTCGGCACCAGCAATGCGGCGGTCGGCAGTGAACGTGCGGAAGCATACCGGAAAAGCGCGGCGTCCTTCTGCGGCGGCATCGGCGAATTTGCGATTTACTGTGATTACAACACCGCACTTGAAAAGTGGTCGTTCGTGTTTCCGGAAAGATGGGATGGATATTACTGGTGGCATTTTGTGGAACATCTGCTGCCCATTGACTCGGCGGTCTGCCTGAAAGAGCTTATTGAACGGGGCAATAACGGCTGCACGGTCACGAAGCCGCGGCTGGAGGAAAATCTGGGGCTGCCTCATGCGATTTTTGCTTCCGCGTTTGCCCGACTCAAACCGGTTCTGACCAAAAAAGGCATGGTGAAAGCGGAGGACGGCACCGAGACCGAGGAATATGAACTCAACCTGGAAAAATCAAAAGAGATGTCCTGTTCGATTACCGGACACCGGCGTTTTTCCTATGGTGTGTGGAACTATATCCACTGCGTGATTTACAGCGCGGCATTTGCTTTCGGCGGCTATCTCGCTTACACCGTTCTCAATGCGCCGTTGTATATCAGCATTTTCATCATGGGAGCAGCTTCATTGATTGCCAAAAGCATTGTCGAATGGAATGACAGACGGATTAAAATGCAATAAAACAAGGAGAAGAACAGATGGGAATAATGAAACACATTGCCGATTTTCTGCGCAAATTGGATGGTGATCAACCAACGAAGCCTGCTGTTCCGCAGCCGAAAAAATCCGGGATGCTTGATTATGCGGATCTGATTCGGGAACACGAAGGCAAAGAACGGAATGTTTATGACCGTCTTGCCGATCAGCGTAAGGAAATCGCCAGAAAGGAAGCGGAGCTGAAACGGCTTTTCGCCGAATATGATCAGGCTTCGCCGTCCATGAAAAGCAGTTATGAGGTGGAGATCCGTTCCCTGGACAAGGATCTGGAAAATCTGAAAAAAGATCTGAAAACCTTTGCTTTCCAGCTGGAACAGGAAAAGGTGATTCTCCAGAAACTGCGGCATCTCCGCAATTCCGGCGATCATGAAATCGACGAGATGGAAATTCAGAAGATTATCCGCGCTGCGGCAAAGGACGTCGATGAGCAGGAAAGGAAACAGGAACTGCTTGACGAACTGGAAAGCGTTCAGTATCCGGAATACCGCGAAGACCAGGCTGACACGGAACAGAATGAGGCGGAAAATCGCGAAGATTTCAGAAGAATCCGCGCCAAGGTTGTCCCGGAGCAAACGAAGAAAAAAACGCCGGAAAAACCGGAGGAAAGTTCTTCGGAAATTGAAGACATCAAGAAAAAAATCAATTCACTTTAAGAAAAAAACAGGAGGTAGAAAATGGGATTGCTCGGTGCGATTGGGGATGCGATTGACAGACATTTCAACAACAAAAATCAGCCGAAGGAAGAACAGCCGACTCAGGAAGACATCCTGTGGAATGCAAAATTCGAAATGAAGCAGTGCATCAAACGCATGGAGAAAAATATCCACGCGCGCGAGGAAAAAGTCAAGAAAGAATTTGAGAAAGTCAATTCTTTCCTGCGGGCAGGCGACAACCAGGCAGCCAGATTTCATGCGGAGGCAGTGGCTACTTACCGAAGCCGGATTGCGCAGTCGCACAAACAGCTTGTTACGTTTGAGCTGATGTTCGACAAAATGAACGACGGCGCATTTTCCATGGAAGCCACGAAGATTCTCGGCGATATGGCGAAAGCTATCAAAGGAATGGCAGATCCGATGGAGGTCCGGAAACAGCTTCAGGCAGCCGCTCAATGCGAAGAGATTGTCAACGAACTCGGTGAGACCATGAAGGACACCACCGGCGAAGTCGATGATACGGATATTAAGGTGGCAACGGAAGAAATCCTGATTCAGGCGGCGAACGGAGTGAACACCAATCCTGAAGAATCGGCTCTGAATCTCAATGGAAATCCCGGCAATACCAATGGAAATGACAGTATTGAAACAGAGGCGAACAACGGACTGAAAAGTCTCGAAGACCTGATCAACGGGAAAAAATGATTTGCGGAGAGCAGCATGAGCACATTCAACTATGACCAGAAAGTCAAACATGAGGCGCTGGCGAAACAGGCATTGGAAGCCGGAAATCTGAAACAGGGTTTTCATCATATCTGCCAGGCTGCCATGTTCTCGTTCCTTTTGGCAAAATCGAGCGAGAGCAAAATTGCCCGGACCTATCTGGAGCAGGGGAACAAACTGCTGGAAATGGGGCGGACTCTGAAGGAAAAAATCAATGAAGCGCCGGCAGAAGCGAAAAAAACGGCAGCCGACGGAAACGGCAAGGAAAACTCGGAGAAATCTCTGTTCCAGTCCGTGGAAACGCCGAACATGAAATTTGCCGATGTGGCGGGAATGGATGACGTCAAACGGAAATTCACGGAAATGGTCATCACTCCGCTGAAACATCCGGAGCTGGCAAGCAAATACGGCGTCAAATGCGGCGGAGGCGTCCTGCTTTACGGTCCGCCGGGAACAGGAAAAACCTTTGTGGCGCGGGCGCTCGCCGGAGAACTGAACGCCCGGTTCTATGTCATCAAGAGCAGCGATCTGGTATCCAAATTCGTCGGGGATACCGAAGTCCGGATCAAACGGCTTTTCGAGGAAGTCCGGAAGAATCCGCTGGCGGTGATTTTCATTGACGAAATTGACGCGCTGATGCCGGACCGTTCCAAGCAGGACCTCAAGGAATATGACAATAAAATGGTCAATGCCCTGCTGCAGGAAATGGACGGCTTTGAATCCAAAGGCGCCAAAAACGTGCTGCTCTTTCTGGGAGCGACCAACCGGCCGTACTGCATGGACAGCGCCTTTCTGCGTCCGGGCCGTGCCGATGTGAAAATCCGGGTGGACCTGCCGGATCTGGAATGCCGGCAGAAGATTCTGGAACTGTTCTTCAAATCGCGCGGCTGGAAACTGCCGGAAACCTTGCTGCAGGACGCCGCAAAACGGACCGAAGGATTCAATTCCGCCGATGTGGACAATCTGGCGCAGATTGTGGTGTCGCTGGCATTTCAGAGCGAAGTCCGGTTCCGTGAATCGCATCCGGACGGCGACGAATACACTCCGGATTTCCAGAAACTGTTTGAGGAAGCCTTCAAAACCGCAAAAAGTTCGGTCAATCCGCGGGATCTGGAGCTGCTGGATCAATGGGAAAAACAAAATGGCATAATTTAAAATAAATTGTGTCAGAATGCGGCTGTTCAATTGCCTATTACAGATGAACAGGCAAAATCTGCAAGAGGAAAAACAAGATGGCACTGAAAAAATTGAATTTTGAGGTTTCTGATCTGACTTCGGGGCTGCTCCGGGATGCAAAAATCAATTTGCAGCAGGATCGGTCTGCCGTTATGCTTCAGAATGAACAGCTGGAGAAACACAATGCGGAGCTTCAGGCGAAAAACGCTCAGCTTCAGGCAGAAGTGGAGACGCTCAAACAATGCGTAAATCAACAGGCGCCGCTGGTCAAGCAGGCTCAGGAGATACCCGAACTGCTGGTCAGTTATGGAAAACGGGAACAAGAAGTGAAAATTCTTAAGCAGCAGCTGGAAGAAGCGAAAATCTTCATTACCGCCGCCGCCCAAATTCCGGAATTTCAGCAGCAGCTGCGTTCCAAGGATGATGAAATCAAAAATCTGCAGTCCCGGCTGGAAACTGCAGAAAAGGCTTCGAAGACTTTGCCGAAAGCTCCGCCGCCGGAAGCTGCCGCCGCCCGTATGCCGGTTTCATCCGCCGGAAACGGCAGACCAGCCGGCAAAGTCCGTCTCGGCAGATCTTCGGCAAGCCCTGTCCGCGCCGCGAAGACCGGGAAACCGGCGGCATCCCGGACACGTCCTTTGGCAGGTCGGATGAACCGGTTGATCTATCTGTATAAACTTGCCAAGGAAATGGAACTTCGCCTGTGGATGCCGGAGGAATTCTGTCATCTGGCTGAGCTCGCCATCGGTTTTGACAAGGATATGTGCCGGATATTTGTGAAACATATCCGCGAGGAGGCAAAATGTCAGTCTTATCAGGGTTCGTCCTTCAGTTTTCTGGATGAATGCCGGAAGGATATGGAAAAGGTTTTCTCAATCCCGCGGATGTCGCGGAAAAATAAAGCACGCTGAATTTTTTTACGGAAAGGGCAGAGGTTATGGCTGCAATTATTAAAATGTATACATGGTGGACAATCCGCCATCATAAGAAAAGTGAGGAACAGGCGTATAAGCTGATTGCGATTTCCCGCAGAAAAACGGTCTCCGGAATCAACGGAAATTCGCTCAATGATACGCTGGAAATATCGCCGGCGACGGATCAGACCGTCAGACAGAAAATCAAGGACGGGGCAGTGGTTTTTGGCATCCGTCCGTCCGGCTTTGCGATGGATTTCGAGTTCAAATCTGTCCAGAAAGAGAGTGTCCCCGGCGTTCTCAATGCGAAAATGCACGGTGTCTTTTCCTTGAATCTTGCCAATCCGGACGCGCTTGGAATGCTTCTGGTCGATTTGCCGGAACTCTGCAAGAAATCAAACAACGAATGGACCGCTGAAGATTTGCAGTCGCTGTTTGCCGAATACAAAGACAGAATTGAAATCGCACTGCGCCGGCGTGTGGGAAGTTCGCCGGTTACCGCGCAGGAACTGCTTTCGGTCGGCGATTCGTATAATTACAGCAGCGAGCAGGTTTTCCCGTCCTGGCTGAAGGTGGATTATCTGCACACGAAATACACTTATACGGAAGCGGATTTCCGGGCGGCACTTCCTGCCGTGGCGGAGCAAGGGAAAAAGTTTTCGCAAGAAGCCGCCGCCTGGGAAGAAGAATACAACCGCAAAGTCGAAGCGATGGAACGTCAGAAAGCGGAAGCGGAACTGCGCCGGTCTGCCGCCCTGCAGAATATGGACATTCTGAATCGGGAGCATCAGATTGAACTGGCAAAAATCGAAAGCGAACGGAACTTTTTCCGGAATCGGCATCCCGAACTGTCTGAAATCGGCGACATGTTCAAGACCTACCGGAATAAAACCTATGCCGCCTATGCCCGTATTTTCTATTATTTTGCGGATCATCCCATCCTGACTCCGATCATTCTTTTTGCGGCGCTGATGGTTTACAATGTCGCCGCCTCCACCATTATTCCTCTGCGGGTTCAGATCCGGATTGAGGGAAATAATACTCCCACGATTAATAAAGTGAAAAAAGCAATTGACGAGCATTTCAAAAACTCGAACAACAAGACCTCTACTATATCATTTTCTAAGAAAGGTGATGTGCGGCAGACCGGAGAAGTCCTTCTTGTTCAGAGGGAGATTAATGCGTTTGAAACAGACTTGTCCAAATTTATTAGTGAACATGGAAGAGATATCGAAGACGAACTTCATGGAGATTCTGCACATTATTCCTTTTTTGACGGAGGTCTGAACTTTGCCCTCAAGAAAAAAGTTTATGTCATTACGGTCAAGGATAGTGAAAAAGTTGCGACGCAGCAGGAAATCCAGCTGATGGGAGCCAATTCTATTCAAAGCAGTTTGGAAGAATTGCTGAAAGATAAGTTTGCCGAAGGAGGAGATGTTGATAAGTCACAGGACAATACCGTTTTCCGCTTCAAATTGCGCGGAGACAGTAATCGTGAAGAATTGAAAAAGGAAATCAAAGAATTGTGCAAAAAAATGGACCTCCCTGTTACGATAGACTCGGATAATCCGCTGGTGGTCGATGCTCGTGCAGGCCAAACAGAGTTTGTTGTTCTGGATGTCAGCAAGCTCAAGTTCTCTCAGATACAAAAAGTTGAGAAATACCTCGATAAAAGACGTTTTAACGGGAAATCGACCATGACCATTCCCGGTAGCCAAACTAAAATAGGCGAGATGATCGGGAATATTCTCAGCGATAGAGCTAACGTCGATATATCTGGAGACTGGGAGAATAAGGATGGAAAAAGCATTTTTATCTTCAAACCAGTTCGTGTGCAAATTCTCCGCATTAAGATTGACAAAACACCCAAATGGCTGCGCGAAGATTTCAGTAAATTGCAGAAAGAGAAAGAGTATGGCATCGAAAAAAAAGGAACAAGCTATACGCTGAAGTACCCTGCAACGCCCGAAGGAGAAAAAAAGCGGAGTGATTTTGAACAGGATGTGGAGCGTTTGGGCTATCTGAAATGGAAAAAAGAGACACAGATCGAAAACGGCAAAGTGATAATTTATAAAGTCGAGGAGCAGCGTACAATTGATACCAGTGAATTGTCCTCTGCCGACCGCAATAAGATCAAAGAGACTTTTAAGGGGACCGGCGAAGGGAATCAGATCACGGTTAATGCCGAAAACCTGAACAGCGAAGCTGTGGAAAATTTTATCCGTAAGACTGGCATTGATATCCGTGGTGATAAAGCAGTCAAACTTCCCCTTCGGGAATTGGTTGTCCGCATCCAGGGGACGCCGAGCCAGACAACTCTGGATTGTCTGAACCGTCAGGGATTCCAGACGAAGGGGGATGGTTATTATGCTGCCGAATATTATACGGATGATGACTGCAAGACGAAATTGTCTGCATTGAATAAACTGTCGCCGGCGCTGAGCCTGGTCAGCTATGATAACAACCAGTTGGTTTTTCAGCAGAAAATCTATGTGCAGTGGAAGGCGCCCGGTCTGCCGGAAGTGAAAGACCTGCTTGCGGATGGATATTTTTCCGAAGAGGAAATCAACGCCGTTCAGCATCAACAGAAATTCAGAGAGTATGTTTTTAGAACCAGCAACAATGCAGATTCCCAGACGATTACCATTTCAAAGCCGAAGAAGAATTATCAGGTAATGTTTCACATCGATCCGGATGATTTCAAGGAAATCTATCCTGTACTGCGGAAATCCTTCGGTAATGATGAATTCCGTATTATCAAGCAGCATCGCAATCCGTCGTACGTCATGTCCCGCGTCAGAAGCGACAAAGCCCCAGCGGCTCTTCAAACGGATATTTATGATAAATTGCAGCACTGTCCAATCATTCCGAATATCTCGGTGCTGCCGGAAAAAACTGAATAAAGAAAAAACTCAACTGAAAGGATTTTGAATATGAAGAAAAAACATGTTTGTCTTATGTTTGCATCATTGTTTGCAGCATCATTTTGCGGATGTTACAATATGCGCACAGACCCGAACGAATCACTGGATAAAGTGACGTTCTGCGAGTGGTGCGAGCACTATCTGCTGTTCGCGCATGACTGCCGCCGCTCGCGGGAGAAGTGCATCCCCATCTGTATCGAAGACTGCAAACGGTTCGATAGAAATCTGGCTGAGGAACAGGAAAAATGGAAGGCGTTCAAAAACATGGAGCCTTACAGACCGCGCCGGACAGGAATTGTCCTGATGGATCAGATCAACCGAACTCTTGCCAACATTACGGAACAGATCCGGTATGAGGTGGTCATTCCGTACAAGGAACTTGATAAACAGGGGCATATTCAGGCGTACAAGGTGTTTCGCGCGGATATAAAACATACGATGGCAGCATTCAATGTCGACCGTAAAACGGCAATTCAATGGACGTATACTCACTGGAAGAATCGTTACGGCGGAGAAAGATGTCAGCAGCTGATGGCGGCCTTTCCCATCATTGAAAATCTGCGGGCGGACCGGCAGCTGGGACGCGCACTTGCGCGCAATGAAAAAGAAATCCAAAATTTGATTTTCTATATACCTCAGGCTGTGACGCAGTTGACTGCGGCGGCAAAGACTCCAGATGGGATTGTCCGCATCGTTAACGCCGGAGCTCAGTCCTTGCGTATTGCTTGGGAGCTGAAAGCAACGCTTGGTTATCTCTTCGAGTTCCAGAAAGAAGAGCTCCAGGAAGCGCGTGACATAAGAGTTGCAATTGAGGACATTCAGAAACATAACAACAATGAAATCTAAAAGCAAAAAGGAAAAAAAATGAAATCATTGATGTTGAACATGATGGCGGCTGCCGCATTCGTTTTGTTGTGCGGATGCAGCACCGGGAACAATGAGCTGCCGCAGACTGCTGCCTCGCAGCATTCCACCGACCGGATTCTGGTTCAGATTGAACCTGCGACAGTAACCGGCAATCATACTGTTGATCCGGCGATTGTGAAAAAACTGGAGACTTTCCTGTATGACAAGTTCAGTTCATCCGCCAGATTCACGGTGTTGACTGGGTCCAAAGGAGAACTTGCCGGAGCGCAGAAAAAGTTTTTGCGAATTATTCCCGTTCTTACTTATCACCGGAGACCGAGCCCCAGCGGCAACATTTACTATTGTCAGACCTCCATTTCGTGCCGGCTTCTGGATTTGGAAACCGGCGCACGCAGCAATAATGTCGCCGATGATATTCAAATCTCCAAAAATTGTCTGCGCCCCATTATCGTCCCCCGTGTCAACGGTCAGGAAAGTTTCAATCTGACCAGCGTGGATGTGGACACTATGTTCAATGAAACTTTTCCCCTGGTGTGGCAGGAACTTGAAAGAAAGATTATGGAAAAATTCCCAGTCAATACTAAAAACACAAAGGAGTGAAAGATGAAATCATTGATGTTGAACATGATGGCGGCTGCCGCACTGGTTTTTCTGTGCGGATGTGTTACCGTGTGGGATTTGCCGCAAGGATTTGATCCGCAGCATTCCACCGACCGGATATTGATTCAGATTGAACCGGCGGCACCAACAGGCATTCATACGGTGGATCCGGCGATTGTGAAAAAACTGGATACGTTCCTGTATGACAAGTTCAGTTCCTCCGCCCGTTTTGTGGTGCTGACTGGACTCCAAGGCGATCTTGCCGGAACGCAGAACAAATTTTTGCAGATTACTCCCATTCTTACTTACCACCGGAGGTCGGGAGACAGCGGCAACATTTACTATTGTCAGACCTCCATTTCGTGTCGGCTTCTGGATTTGGAAACCGGGGCGCACAGCAATAACGGAGCGGATGATATTCAAATCTCTAAAAATTGTCCGAAACCCATTCCAGTCCCCATTGTTTACGGACAGGAACATTTTAATCTGACCGGCATGGACGTGGATACTATGTTCAACGAATCTTTCTACCTGGTGTGGGCGGAACTTGAAAAAAAGATTGCGGAAAAATTCCCGGTCAATGCCAGAGTCATGACGGTTCAGTCCACGAGATCCGGAACCAAACTTACCATCAGCGCCGGCACCTCAAACGGTCTGCGCAGCAGCGATCTGTTCAAAGTGTACGCCGTCAAGAACAAGATGGTTACAGTTGTCGCTATGGCGAAGGGGCTGGTCGGAAAGGATGATTCGACTCTGACCATCACCAAATGGAATGAGGACGATGCGACTGTGCGGGACATCTATATGCCGCAGATGATGCAGAACCGGGCGGATGACCTGTATGTGGTTGCCGAGCCGAAAAAATCCCAATAATTTCTGAAACATTGTCAGTAATGCCATGCGGAATGTCCTTATATATACAGAAGGCATTACTGACAAACTTCAGGAGCAGCGCATGAACATCGTTATGCAGGGAAAATCCGTCAGAGACGGGATTGGTTATTTTCTGATCGGACAGAGCCGCTTTTTCAGCGGACGCGATTTATGGAAATACGCCCTGCTTCCGCTGTTTTTCATGGCGCTGTTTTATCTGCTTGTTTTTGCGGGCATGGTGTGGCTGCTGACGGCTTTGACGGAAGGAATGGAAAATACTTCGTTCGGACAAAGTCTGTCGCATCTTTCCGTGTATCTGTTTTTCGGGGTGTGCGTTCTGCTGGTATGGGGGACGCAGAATGCTCTTTATCAGTGTTTCGGGGCGTTTATTTTTGATGCGCTTTCCGAATATTATGAAAAAAAGGAATACGGTTATACGTGCAGCTGTCCCGCCAGACAGAGAAGGGCGGCGGAATGGGACAGCTGTCTGCTGTCCTGCCGAAACTTTATACTGGGGCTTGGTCTGATGCTGGTGCTGTTTGTTTCTTTCGGGGCGGTATCGCTCATCTGCACTCCGCTGATGGGCTATCTGCAGGGCGTCTCCTGTTTTCAGGCATGTGCGGTCAATCACGGGATGCGTCTCGATACTCTGCGGCCGCGGCTGCACCGGCATTTTCTGACGATCACCGTATTCGGGACATGTTCCCTGCTGGCGCAGATGATTCCGTTTCTGTCATTTGTCCTGACGCCGGGTTTTTTTGTGGGGGGATGCCATCTTTTCCGGGATAAGATACTGTCGGAATCCGACATATGAAATCATAATCAAATCATAGGAGAGTTCAACATGAGTTATTACAATGCAGTGATGAAAGGTGCGGGAAAAATCAGTTTTTTCTGGCGGATTGTTCTTTGTCTGCTTTTTCCGCCGCTGGCGGTGTTTGACAAAGGATGCTTTTCGCTTGCGCTGGTGTACATCCTGACGGTCGGGGGAACGGGAACCGGCGTTCTGTTCGGATTCTTCATCTTTTCGTTTCTGGCCGGCTGGATTCCCGCCGGGCTGGTTGCGCTGCTGATTTGTGCCGCAGACCTCAAAAATGAAAAGAATCAGCCGGATGACGGCACTGTCTGCTGCGAAGACGAAGGCGTACCGATGCAGTTGAGTTTCCGGGATCTTCTGATACTGGGATTCCGTTATCTGCTCTGTATTTTGTTTCCGCCGCTGGCGGTCATTGACAAAGGGTGCGAGGCTTTCCTGCTGGTGATTCTGTTTACGCTGTCCGGCTGGATTCCCGGCGTGGTGCTGGCGTTTCTGATTTGTCTGAAAAGCAATAATTATTACAGAAAAAATCCCGCAGATCCGGAGTGAGCGATGAACCGTTTTTTCAATAACATATCGGACCGGGTCATCCGGCTGTTTCTTGCGGTGTTCTGTCCGCCGCTGGCAGTGGCGGACAAGGGATGCGCGGTGGTCATACCCGTGCTTGTGATGTATGTGATTCAGATTGCCGCGACGAGTGTCATTTTTCTGCTCAGTCTTTATTTTACATGGTATTTCTGTGTTGACATACCTTTAGGTCAAGCCGTAATACGTTTTTTGGGGATTGGTGAGATATTCGCCGAAGTATCGACAGAGGAAGTTGATTTCTCCATCAGATGGCTGTGGATGATGCTGCGCTGCCAGGCATTGTTTTTTATCATGCTTTCCATTGTTATGGCAATTCACCTGTTCTGCAATATCCTGTTCGGACTGGTTGCGTCCGGCGTGAACTTCATTCTGGGATTCATTCCGATTCTCATTGCTGTGGTCGTGTGTCTGCTGAAGAACGAGGATCCTCTGCGGCCGGAAGATATGGCAGTATCCATCTGGCGGGACGGTATTTTTTCCTGGGCGTCGCTCCGCAGACTTTTTGTCGGAGCCGACCGGGTTGTCCTGTGCATGATTTATCCGCCGCTGGCAGTGGCGGATCTGGGATGGAAAAAAGTGCTGCTGGTGTATCTCATCAATTTATTCGGGATGTATCCCGGCGCGGCGGCAGTTTTCTTCTGTGTAATCAAAAAATATTCTTCAAAACCGGAAAGTAAAAAGGAATTAAAGAAATGAGTGTCAATTACAAGGATTTTATTCATCCGACCGATGAAGCCGCACGAGTGCAGCTGGAAGGAATGCCGGGATTCCAGAAAGTCATGGAATGGTATCTGGGCATTGGTCTGGAACGTATTGTGCAGGGGCTGTATCTGGCTTCCAACATCAAACTTTCTCCGACGCAGCTGCCGGAAATTTACAATCATCTGCCGCCGATCTGTGAAAAATTCGGCATTCCCGAACCGGAATTTTATCTGACCATGAACCCGGTTCCCAATGCCTGGACAACCGGCAACCGCAACACCTTTCTGGTGGTAACCAGCGGACTGGTGGAAACCATGCGTCCGGAAGAACTGGATGCGGTTCTTGCCCATGAATGCGGACATATTGTCTGTCAGCATGTTCTCTATCATACCATCGGTCAGACTCTGATGTCTTTCGCCACTTACCTGCCGATTGGCAGGATGCTGATCACCCCCATTATTTATGCACTTCAGTTCTGGAGCCGGCGCAGTGAATTTTCCGCAGACCGCGCGGCATCGATCTATATGGGAAAAGACGCCGCGGCTCATGCGCTTATCCGTCTCAGCGGCGGACCGCTTTCCATTACCGGCGCGTTGAATTTTGAAGAGTATGCCCGGCAGGCGGCGGATTACGATGAACACCGCCAGAAATTCTGGAACAAACTGCTGCAGAACCTGAGCATTCTGGAATCCTCGCATCCGTATATGACCGTGCGCGTCAGCGAACTCATGAAATGGGCTGATTCCGAACAGTTCAAGAATGTTCAGACCCGGTTCCGGGATGCCGCGGTTTCGTTCCCGTGTCCCACCTGCGGAAAAATTATCAATGATGATCAGACATACTGTATTTACTGTGGAAGGAAATTGAAATGAAAAAGAACAGAATCGTCATCCCCCGTGCCAGTTTTCTGGTTGCCAGCCTTTCGGATGCCTTACAGAAATCTCTGACCGACCGGGGCTGCGCCGTGACCATCCATGACATGGCGGGACACGGGCGCAATTTTCTGGTCCGGAAAGGGAATTTTCTGCTGGGACTCTTCGGCTGCAGCCGCACGGTGAAACTCTCCGTTTACACCCAGAACGATGATCTGGCTGTTGACCTGAGATGGTCGCTGCTGGGGTCTCATATCACGCTGCTGATTTTATTGCTGATGATGCTGCCGCCGCTTCACATCGGGATTATTTTTGCCATGACGCCGTTCGGCTGGGCTTTCATTCTGGCTCATATTATCGGATTGATCATGCAGCTTCATTTCTTGAAGAAAATCCGCAGTTCCATTCGTGAATACTGCGAAAAAAATGTCTCGGAACCCAGTTACTGCCCGCAATGCGGCAGCCGCCTGAATGAACATGGCACCTGTGACAACTGCGAAGGCGCAAAGAAAAACAGCTGAAACCGGGATTGTTATTGTATATCAAGATCCATGAAATGATGGATTTTGAAGAGGGGAACAAAGTGCCGGCGGTGTTGGAGAGGATGTTACTCACAATGTTAAAACCGATAATATGAGCTGCCGGCGGTGTTGGACGGAACACCGCCGGCATGATGTTTTTTTAATGGATAATGTGCAGTCGACCGTAATTTACGCGGATTTCCCAGCGGGCATATTTGCTGAAATACGGGAAAAGGAAGAATTCGAATCATTTAAAATAAAATGGTGCGCCCACAAGGACTTGAACCTTGGACCCAATGATTAAGAGTCATTTGCTCTACCGACTGAGCTATGGGCGCATATTCATTCTTTTCAGAATACCCATAATATACCAGTATCTTTGAATATTTCAAGCCGGATAATCAATTTTTTTTGTTTTTTGTGCGTTGTAAGTTAAAAGCACTTTCAGAAGAGCGGGAAGTGGTATTTATGCTTTAACAGCACATTTTTTTCTGAAAAAATACCAATCCAGCGCTTGACATTTGCCGTTTGGCGGTATATTCTTTTCTGTTGCCGAAAACGGCAGAATCATTAATTCCATAAAACAAGGAGAAAAAAAATGGAAGAAAAGAAAGAAATTTTCGCAGACGGCATTGGTCAGATTCACTTTGCGGGCGGCATGGTCCGCTATGACTTCGTGACCCTTCAGCCGGAAGAAGACGGCAAAGCCCCGGTTCCCCGTGCCAATGTCCGCATCATCATGCCGCCGCAGGGCTTCCTGGCGACCTTCAATTCCATGCAGCAGCTCATTGACAAGCTGCTCGATGCCGGCATTCTCCAGAAGAACGACGCTGCGAAGAAGAAATAATTTCAGCCGGAAAACGGAGCTGTTCTGACCGATGGATGCCATGGCGGTTATATGGAATACGGAATACTGTCTGCGGATTGCTGAATCCTGCGGACGGGATCAGTGCGTTTCCGTTGTCCCGCCGGTCCGGCCGTTTGACGACCAGATTTCCTTCCGCGCTCTTTTTCCCGTTCCTGCGGTTTATTTTACCGTGGACGGACTGAAAGCCTCACTGGATTATCTGATCGCGCTGCCGGGTCATCTGCTCTGCCGGTTTGCCATAACAGTTTCGCGATTCTGTCAGAAGGTGCGCCGGTTCGCTGCACCTGTATGCAGATACATCCGGAAAGTCATTCCCGGAAGACCGGTGTACCTGGCTGTTTCTGCATTAAGACTATGATTCCATAATTTTTCTCCTATTCTCTTTGAAAGACAGGAAAAGTGCTTGCCCGCGCGGTGAACATTTTTCCTGTTTTTTTTGTTTTTCCGTTTGCAAAATCCGGAATGACAGAGTATCTTTTTGTCTGTAAATTCAAATATGAAAACAGGATGTTCAAATATGAACAATATTATTCCGGCAGTGGACAAGACGATTCAGCTGCTTCAAGTGCTGGCGGGACGCGATGCGACGCAGTCTGAACTCAGTCGGGAACTGGGAATCACGATGAGTTCCGCCTATCGTATTCTGATGACCCTTCAGCATCATAACTGGGTGCGGAAAAAATCCGGAGCGTCCTATGCGCTGTCCGAAGGAATCCTGCCGCTGCTGCACGGCGTCGCCGAAGATATGTCCGTGCTGGAACGCGCCTGCCGTCAGGTCGCAGACATTGCGGAGAACCGCAATATGGCGTGCAAACTTTCCATCCGCCGTGGCGGAGAACAGCTGACCTATTTCCGTGCGGAACCGCCGGGTCCGGTTTCCCTGACGGGACAATCGGGGTCGACTTTCCCGCTGATCGAAGGTTCTGTCGGAGCGGCGCTGCTGTCCGGTGAACCGCCGGAAAAAGTGGAAGAAGCCATTGCGGAATGTCCGGCGGATATACCGGAAAAACAGAATCCGGAACTGCTCCGGGCGGGAATCCGTGAAGTCCAGGAACACGGCTGTGTGCTGAATCTTCGCAGAAACCGCTGGAATATTGCGGCTTTTTCCATTCCGCTGCATGATTGCGTGGGCAGGGTGGTGGCGGCTTTGACTCTGATCGGAAATCAGGAGGATTTTGCCGGAAAGGAACGCCGCCGCTGGGAAAAAATTCTGAAGGATGCCGCCCGTGAGTGTGAAAAATCTGAATCTTGAAATATGAATACCAAACAGGAGGAACACTTTGAAAATTGATCCGTCCACACTGAAGATCACCGACATGCGGTTCGCCGACATTGACGGTGCGCCGAAACGCTGTACCCTCATCAAACTCTACACCAACCAGGGAATTGTCGGGTACGGAGAAGTGCGTGATGCGTCCAGCCGAACGTATGCCGCCATGCTCAAGAGCCGCATTCTGGGAGAGAATCCCTGCAACGTGGAAAAAATTTTCCGCCGCATCAAGCAATTCGGCGGCGATTCGCGTCAGGCTGGCGGTGTCTGCGGTATTGAAGTCGCCTGCTGGGACATTGCCGGCAAGGCGTGGGGCGTGCCGGTCTGGCAGCTGCTCGGCGGTAAGTTTCGCGACCGTATCCGCTGTTACTGCGACACGGATTCCGAAGGCGGCGGCCGCGATATGGGCAAAGCACTCAAGGAACGCATGGACCGCGGATTCACTTTCCTGAAAATGGATTTGGGGATCGAACTGCTCATGGATGTTCCCGGCGCACTGTGCGCTCCGCTGGGATTTCTGGAAACGATGCGGGAATACAAACAGGTTTTCAAGACGCCGCACGGTTCCATCAATCCCTCCGCCATGCGTGGCGCGGCGTATGACCTGTTCAATACGGCACATCCGTTCACCGGAATTCACCTCACGGAAAAAGGTCTGGACTATCTTGAAAAATATATGGCGGACTGCCGCGAAGTGGTCGGGTACGAGATTCCGATCGCGATTGATCATCTGGGACACATTCCGCTGGAAGACTGCATCAAGCTGGCGAAGCGTCTGGAAAAATACAATCTTTCGTGGATGGAAGACGCCGTGCCGTGGCAGATGACGGATCAGTGGGTTCGGCTGCATGAAGCCACGACTGTTCCGCTGGGAACCGGCGAAGATATGTATCTGAAAGAAAGTTTCAAACCGCTTTTTGAATCCGGCGCACTGGCTGTGGTGCATCCGGACATTCTGACGGCGGGCGGCATTCTGGAAACCAAGAAAATCGGCGACATGGCGGAGGATTACGGCGTTCAGATGAATCTCCACATGGCGGAAAGCCCGATAGCCTGTCTGGCGGCGGTTCATGTGGCGGCGGCAACCCGCAACTTCATGGCGCTGGAACTGCATTCCGTGGATGTGCCGTGGTGGGGCGATCTGGTGAACCCCGCACTCCGGTATGATGACGGATTCATTGATGTGCCGAATACGCCCGGTCTGGGAATTGAATCCCTGAACGAAGACCTGATCAGCCGTCAGCTGCATCCGGATTTCCCTGTCGCATGGGAATCCACGGAGCAATGGGATAAAGAATGGGCGAACGACCGTCAATGGTCATAAAAAAGGAGCACATCGTCATGAGAGTGAAGGATGCATCGGATCCTGTAAGAAAAGCGGTCATCTATCAAATCAATCTTCGTGTTTTCACGAAAGAAGGCACGATTTCCGCGGCAGAAAAATTTCTCCCGGACGTGGTCGCCTCAGGTGCGGACATTATCTATCTTTGTCCCTTTGTCGAAGCGGATGATGACCAGTGTTATGAATACTGGAGTGAACGTCAGAAGAAATCCTGCTGCATGAATCCGCGCAATCCCTATCGTCTCATGGATTATTTCAGGGTGGACCGGGAATACGGCAAGGAGGAGGATTTCAAATCCTTCGTCACTGTGGCACATCGGCTAGGACTGAAAGTCATGATGGATCTTGTCTATATGCATGCCGGTCCGACCTTCGCCAAACGATTCCCGCAGTTCGTCAAACTGGACGCGGACGGAAATCCGCTGTTGAACAGCTACCATTTCTGCACGATTGATTTTGATTCGCGGGAACTCCGCGAGTATCTCTGGGACAACATGCTGTATTTCGTGAAAGAGTGCGGCATTGACGCCTACCGCTGTGATGTCGGCGGCTCCGTTCCGCTCGACTTCTGGATCGAAGGAGTCCGGAGGATCAAACAGATCCGTCCTGATTTCATCATGCTCAACGAAAATGAGCTGAAATACCGCCCGGAGGATCAGTTGGAGGCTTTTGATATCAATTATTCGCAATTCTGGGTCATGTACGCCATGCGCGATATATTTCTCTGCGGGATGCCGGCGGCGGCCCTGGAAATTGCATGGCGCGGCGAACATGGCGCCGCAGAAAACGGTATGAGTCTGCGCTGTATCGAGCATCATGATACCGCAAACGATATGTATCACAACCGCATGGAGAAAATCAGTTCCGCAAAATGTGAGGCAGCGCTGGTGCTCTGCTACTGCATCGACGGAGTTCCGCTCCTTTATAACGGGTGCGAATACCGCGACACTTCGCGTCACAGCATTTTCGGAAGAAAAGGGCAGTTTACCATCGACCGGAGCGGCGATCCATCTGAGCGAATGGCGTTTCTGCGGAAGCTGGCAGAGATTCACCGTAATGAACAAGCAATTCTTTACGGCAGTACGGAATGGATTCAACATGATAAGCGGGAAACCGTCTGCGCGATCCTGCGCAGCACGGAAACGGAGACAATATTCTGCGCAGTCAATCTGGGGGACAAGAAATGTGAAGTTCACTGTCCCGCCAATCGGAATTTATCTTCGGGGCATCGTCTTCTGGAACGCGGCTTTTTTTTCAGCGATGCAGGATTCACACTGGAAGCAAATGGATTTATCATTCTGAAAGTGTCCGATTTTTTGATCGAAAAGTAAAGCAGAAACAGTTTTACATAGAAAGGACTGCAAGAAATTGCAGAGGGTGGATTTTTGTCTTCAAAAGACAAAAATGAGTTTAGAAAACGTGAAACAACAAAAAAAAACGTGAAATCTGGGGTTCAGTCCCTTGAATTTTACATAACAGGAGTAAAAAATGCCATCTCTGAAAGACATGCGCGGCAAAGCCAAAGAAGCCGGTTTGATGAAACTGGACAAACTGATTGCGACCCGGCAGCGGATTCCGAACTGCGAATTTCCGATTCCGGTCAAGGAACTTTGCGAACGTTACGAAAAACTTTATACCGGCTGCATCAACGACGTCATGCGCGAGCTGACGCTGCTGAACCAGAATCTGCCCAGCGACATCATGCCTCTGCGCGATGAAATGACCGTCTGCGGCGAAGCGTTCACAGTGAAAAGCGCACCAAACGTGATGATCGAAGGCGAAATGACTTTCCGCGCCCAAATGCTGGATGATTTCAAACCGAACGGCGTAGTGGTCTGGGACACATCCAACGACACCGAAGCTTCGCTCTGGGGCGGAGTCATGACCGCCACAGCCATGACCAAGGGCATCCGCGGTGCTGTCATCGCGGGGGGCATCCGCGACACCAAACAGATCCTGGAACAGAAGTTTCCCGTATTCTACAAATACCGCACCAGCAACGGCTCACTCGGCCGCTGCATGATCACCCATTACCAGGTTCCGGTCAAAATCGGCAAAGTTACCGTGCGTCCCGGCGACATCATTTTCGGCGACATCGACGGTGTGCTGTGCATTCCGCGCGAAATCGCTTACGATGTGCTGCTCCGCGCCGAAGGCATCGAGCGCAATGAAGTGGATATTTTCAGCTGGGTGCGTCAGGGCGATACCATCAGTGAAATTATTGACAAAGGCGGCTATTTCTGAAATAAAGCAACGGAACAGGAGGTGTTGTTATGGATATGACTCAATACAACCAGGCAATGAAACCCGGTTATTTCGCACATTGGAATGCGGAAGAACAGGCTCGGATCGACCGTGATATTGAAGCCAACCGGAAAGCCGACGGCGTTTTCGAACATCCGGAAATCGCCAAAGGAACGGAGATTCGGGTTCGTCAGGTTTCCCATGATTTCATTTTCGGCGCACATATTTTCAATTTCAACCAGCTCGGCACACACGAACGGAATGAAAAATACAAGGCTCTGTTCGGTTCGCTGTTCAATTCCGCGACCATTGCGTTCTACTGGAAGAAGCTGGAACTGGAAGAAGGACATCCCCGTTTTGAATCGGAATTCCGTGACAGCGAGGAATTCTGGAATACGATTCCCGATCCGAAAAACCAGCCGCACTGGCGGCGTCCCGCCACAGATGACGTAGTGCGTTTCTGCGAACAGAAAGGCATCCGGCGGCATGGGCATACCCTGGTCTGGGGAAATGTCAAATGGCAGTATCCGGAATGGCTGACCGCCAAACTGCCGGCTCCCTGGAATAAAAAACTCCTGCCCATAGAAGGAGATGTCTGGAGCATGGAAAGTCTTTTCGGCGATCTGACGGCGGAACAGCTCGAAAAGATGTTTCCGGATTTCATTCAGGAAGTGAACCGTCAGGTGGCAAGCCGCATCATGACCATCGCTCTGCGGTACGGCAAACGGATTCAGAGCTGGGATGTGGTCAATGAAAGCGCAATTGATTTCGGAAACGGCCGCATGGTGGAGAACAGCGGACTGTGCCGCAGTGTCTACGGCATCATGCCCGGCGATTACACTTACCGCAGTTTCAAAATCGCCGAAGGGGTGTTTCCGCAGAATGCCCTGCTCAATATCAATGACTGGAATATGACGGAAAGTTATCCGGCACAGGTGGACGATCTGCTCAAACGCGGCTGCAAAATCGACATCATGGGTGCGCAGATGCACCTGTTTGATCCGCAGATCTGTCTGGACATTGCCGACGGTGTCAGCACCCGGCAGTCTCCGGCGGAAGTCCGGGAAACCATGGACCGGATTTCGCGTCCGGGTCTGCCCCTGCATCTTTCCGAAATCACCATCACTGCGCCGAACAATGATGAGCGCGGACAGGCGATCCAGGCGGTCATCACCCGCAATCTGTACCGTCTGTGGTTCAGTCTCAAACCGATGATGGGCATTACCTGGTGGAATGTGGTCGATGACTGCGGCGCACCGGGCGAACCGTCCGTTTCGGGACTCTACACTCGGAATATGGAACCCAAGCCGGCGGCTTTTGTTCTGGACGATCTGATCAAACATGAATGGAATACGAACCTGGAACTTCGTGCCGAAGAGAACGGCCGTGTCGAATTTCGCGGATTCCGCGGGAAATATCTGATTTCCTGGGAAGATAAAAACGGCTGTGAACATTTGGAAACCATGTACTTGAAATAAAGGAAGAGATCATGGAAAACTATGCGGAACAGGTGAAGAAACCTGGTTATCTCTATATCGTGCGCCGTACAGTGCCGCCGTGGAGATGGCGGGAAAATCTGGACGAACTGATTGAACTTTGCCCGAAATACGGAGTGGATGAAGTCTGCGTTAAAATCGACACCGGAACATTCACTCACAACTACCCCGGACTTGACTGGCTGAAACGTTATCAGGAGATTCTGTTCCGGATCAAAGAGGAACTGAATGCCGTCGGGGTGAATTATTCACTGAATCCCAATGTAACGCAGGGGCATGGCGACCGCGGACGCAATATCGACCGTCAGCATCCGGACTGGCCGCCCTGTACGGGAGCGGACGGCACGGCGGCGCATGACTGCATGTGCAATATCGGGAAAGGCTGGCGCGAATACATCCGGGAGCAGTGGACGCTCTATGCCGAAACGAAACCCGTCTCAATCTGGATGGAAGACGATTTGCGCACTTTCGGGCATGGTCCGGTCCTGACCGGCTGCTTCTGTCCGGAACATCTGCGCCGCTTCAATGAAAGAACCGGAAACCATTTCACCCGCGAAGAACTGGTGAAACGGCTGTTCGCGCCGGGCAGACCGGATCCGATCCGGGTTCAATGGCTGAATTTCCTCAATGACATGACTCTGGAAGTCATGGAAATGTGCGAGAAAACCATTCATGCAGTGTCG
>OQVL01000414.1_pt1 | contig 22121 bp, 19 predicted proteins | sample 1691501 | NCBI WGS metagenome assembly OQVL01 (sample SAMN03418253, study PRJEB22391) | human gut metagenome | biome: human-gut; feature: organic feature; material: feces | host: Homo sapiens | place: Tanzania | collected 2013-01 | reverse complement strand
TATAACCTCGCGCGCGTTGTCCTCGCTGTAATTCGGCTGCCCGAACGCGACATAGTTATAATCCTTGCCGCATAACATTCCGCCGAAAATTTCAAGCTCCTTCGGAATTGCAAAGCTTGAAATATGGTTGAATGTCGCGTCATATTTTTCAATATTAATGTTGTCCGCAATTTCAACGGTGAGAAACGTTCCGTCCGCATTTGGGATAAGATGCGATTTTGCCGCCTCTCCCCACCGAAGTGATGAAACCGTGCGCGTCATTTCGGAAATGTCCGCGCCAAGCTCGCGCTTTGCCTTAACGGCCGCCGCGCCGCTGTCGGTCAGCGGAATCGCTTCTTCCTCCGCGATTTCCTTGAGCCGCACCGCAATGTCATGCGGCGCAATGCGGCGGAAATCAAACCGCTGACAGCGCGAGAGAATCGTCGCCGGTACCTTATTGATTTCCGTGGTCGCCAGAATAAACAGCACGTGCTCCGGCGGCTCTTCCAGCGTCTTGAGCAGCGCATTGAACGCACCCTGCGACAGCATATGTACCTCGTCGATGATGTACACGCGCTTTTTGACGGACGCCGGTGCATACCGCACTTCGTCGCGAATGTCGCGGATGTTGTCTACGCCGTTGTTGGACGCTGCGTCAATCTCGACAACGTCCAGAATGCTGCCGTCCATGATGCCGCGGCACGCCGGACAGGTGCCGCACGGGTCACCCGCCTGCAAATTGGTGCAGTTGACCGCACGCGCCAGAATTTTCGCACAGGTCGTCTTGCCGGTGCCGCGCGTGCCGGTGAACAGATAGGCATGGGACAGGCGTCCGCTTTCCAGCTGCGCGCGAAGCGTATCCGTGATGTGCCGCTGTCCGACCACATCGGCAAATTTCGTCGGCCGCCATTTGCGGTACAATGCCTGATACATGCATTTCCCTCCCAAAGTTGGAAAAACGGGCAATCGAAATTGCCCGTTTACATTCCTTGCATCTTGCATGGAACGATGCTCCGCATGACCGCGCCCTCCCGTTGAACTGCGTGCCATATCTGGTACCCGTGCTGTTGGACTCGGACTCGGCATTCCTGCGGCACACAATGGGTTCTGCTTAATGCTGCTCGGTTCCCCGCCTGACATGGTTCACAGTCCACTGTTGCGAAGGACCGAATCTTCATCATCCTTCAGCACAGGTCAAACAATACGCGCACAGCCCGCAAAGGAGGCATTCACCCCTGCTATAGCGGATTGCAGGTACAGGACACCGCTACCGTCCCGGCTAGCGCAGCCATGCGGAACATCGTTTTCCCAATGCAAAATTATTATACTATATTCTCGTTGTCAATGCAATGTATTTATTGCGTGATTGCACGAATCTTTTTATCCGGCTTGATTTTCCCACCACTCTTGGATTTGTCTGCGGACATGCTCGGTTGTTTCGGTCGGATCCGTCGTTGTTCCGGTGTCGGTACCTGTTTCGGTGTCTGTATCCGTGCCGGTGTCCGTGCGCGTTGTCGTGTCGCCGGTGGTGGTGCGCCGACGCCGCTTGTTCGAGCTGTCCGTGCGGCTGTCGGTCGAACCGGTTCTGCGGAAGCTGTAATGTCCGTTCGGGCTGGATACGCGCTGACCCTCACCGATCGGGTCGTTGTTTCCGCTGAAGCAGTAATACTCATCGGTCACCGTGACGCCAAGCGGGAATTTGCGCGTCAAATCCAGCAGCGACTGGCTGTTCGTGCGCCACTTGTGCATCGTGCATTCTTCCTCCGGCACATCGTCCTTATAGAACTTGCCGGTTGCCACACGGCTGCCGCGCACATCGGAATAGCACGCCTTGCTCGGTGCCATGCCGCTGTCCAGACAGTATTTCGCCTCGACAAAATCATCCTCGTTCGGCTCGTCAAAGCGCTTGCTCTCCTTGTCCTCGTGCAGCTCGTCCATGACGTCCGACCAGAGCGCCAGCGCCGGATTCGGCTTGAGCGTCGGCAGGCCATAGCCCTCGTCGTAACCAAACCAGCACACGCCGACATAGTATGGCGTGTAGCCCGCAAACCAGCGGTCCTTGTTGTCGGTTGTCGTACCGGTCTTGCCTGCGACATCCATGCCGTCAATGGCGGCGAGCTTGCCGGTGCCGTTTTCCACAACATTGGTCAGCAAATCGTTGACATAGTACGGGGTGGACTCCGGATGCTCAAAAATCTGTGTCGGCTGATTGTCCTCATTGGACAGAATCGTCTCGCCGTTTGCGTCCACGACCTTGGTGTAGCTGACGGCGGTGGAATACTCGCCATAATTTGCCAGAGCCGTATAGCCCTGCGCCATTTCGCGCACGGTCACGCCGTCGGTCAAGCCGCCCAGCGCCATCGGCGCATAGTCAATATCGCTCTTGCTCAGCGATTTAAAACCGAGCTTTTCCGTCAGGAAATTATATGCGGACTGCGGCGTCAGCTTGTTGATGACATTGACCGCAATGGTGTTGGTGGAATCTGCAACCGCCTGCATAATCGTCGTCTGACCGGCGTAGGTGCGGTTTTCGTTGCGCGGCCACGCCTTGCCGTTGTTGTTGAACACCGGCATATCCGTCAGCACGGAATACGGGGTAATGAGTCCCTGATCCAGCGCAGGCGCATAGGTCGCCAGCGGCTTGAGCGAGGAACCCGGCGAACGCTTGGACTGCGTTGCGCGGTTGAGCACCAAGCTCTCGGTCTTTTCGCCGCGGCCGCCCACAACGCCGAGAATATGTCCGGTTTTCGGGTCGACAACCATCATTGCCGCCTGCGGCTTGACGCCGTCCTCGGAAATGCTCGGGAAGTTGCTGCTGTTTTCAAACACGCTTTCCATCGTGTCCTGTACGTCCTTATCCACGGTCGCATAGATGGACAGTCCGCCGCTCGTCACGAGAGACCGCGCATAGGTCTCAGAATAGCCGAGCTGGCTCTGCAAATCGTTGACAACGTCCGTGATGACCATGTCGGTAAAGTACGAGTACGCCTTTTTCTGCTGCTGTGCCTCCGTATTTTCGTGATATTGCAGCTGTTCGTTAACCGCTTGGTCGTATTCGCTCTTGGAAATATAGCCCTGCTCGTACATCTTATACAGCACGGCCTCCTGCCGCTCCTTGGCGGCGTCCGGATACTTAAACGGATTGTATGCCGCCGGATTCTGCGTCAGACCCGCAATCAGGGCGCACTCTGCGAGATCCAGCTGGTCTACCGGCTTGTTGAAATAGGTCTTGGACGCCGTCTGTACGCCGTATGCGTTCTTGCCGAAGTAAATGATGTTCATATACAGCTCAAGAATCGTATCCTTGTCGTCGACCTTTTTTTCCAGCGTCAGCGCGCGCATAATCTCCGTGACCTTGCGCTTGACGGAATAGTCATTGTCCTCGGTCATGTTTTTCACCAGCTGCTGGGTGATGGTCGAACCGCCGTAGCTGTTGCCGCCCGGCAAAATCCAGTGCACGGCGGCACCGAAGGTTCGCTTCCAGTCCACACCCTTGTGCTCATAAAACCGCTGGTCCTCAATGGACACGAATGCTTTGGAAAGATACTCCGGAATGTCATCCTTGCCGACCCATTCGCGGTTTTCCTGACTGGCGAGCTTTTGCAGGGTCTGCTGCTGCCCATCGTCATCGTTGTAATAAATAACGCTGTTGAACTTCATCGACAGACCATTTACATCCAAATCTGCCTCTGGCTTGATGACAAGATTCAAATACAGGACGAATGCGCCAAGGCACATCGCCGCTGTTGTCATGCCGATTAAAAACAACGTCAGTAGTACAAAGCCGACTTTGCCAGCCTTGCGTTTTTTCCTGCGTCTGTTTGCCAAGTTTACTCCTCCTGTGCTGCTGCTCTCGACCACTCAAAACATAGTTGTTCATATTATACCACAATTTACCTAAAAATCTACCCAAAGTTCGATTTTGCCAGTATATTCCTTAAATTTTCGGAAAAACTGTGAGAAACGGAACAAGATTTTTGGTGAATTCTTCTGTTTTTCAGGAGAAGGAATAGGGGGAACGCTCTCATGAAACGAATCATCGCCGTGCTGTCTGTGTGCTGCGCCGTCCTGTTCGGGCTGCTGCTGTGGCAGATCGTCAAAGCACCCGCTCCGGACACATCAAGTGCTATTTCATCACAGCAGCAAAGCGACCAGCCGCTGTATCTCGTCCGCGCACAAAAAAACGGCGTGCTCGCCGTGTATCCGTATGGCTCCGACACCGCCGCCATCGTGACCGATATTCGCCTGTCCTCCCTGCGTGAATACGACCAAGCGCTGATGCAGCGCGGATTTCCGCTGTATTCCGAGCAGGATTTGACGTCCTTTCTGGAGGACTTTGACAGCTGACACAAAAAACCGGAGAGATGTTCTCTCTCCGGTCTGTGTCAGTCGTTGTCTTGGATTGTCACCGCGCCGCAATAGCGCATCAAATACTGCTGCTGGCAGTTCTCCATATACGCTTCCGCCGCGTCCAGATTGTCAAAGGTGACGGAAGTCGCCGGTTTGCCGACAACCTGCTGGTCATAGCGCAGATAGCGCACCAGAGCCTTGCGGTCTGCCGTCGGAATTTCCTCCACGGTCAGGCAGGCGCTCCAAAACGCATCCGCACAGGCGGCGGACAGCAGCATCTTTCGCTGTTCTCCCCCGTCCAAATGCAGGGTAATCAGTCCGACCGGACGGCAGCGCACCAGCGTCATCGGCGGCAGCGGACGAGAGCACAAAATAACCGTCTCGACCGGCATGCCATTCTCGGTATAGGTGCGCGGCAGATAGCCGGTGTTGTTCGGCGCCGCGACATACGGATCGCTCAGGTGCTCCAGCTGCAACAGTCCCGTGCTGCCGTCAAAGGCAAGCACGGCGGTGGAACCCATGCTGTTCGCCGTGAAAACGGTATACTCTTCCTTTCGGATTAGATCCGGATGCATATCATGCCAAATATTCATACAAATCCCTCCCTTTTCACGGTAGCATTCACATCAACTTATATTATACCACACAATCGGCTGTCAGCCAAGGTATTTATACATGTTGTATGCGGTTTCGCTGCGCAGGGCTGCCTTCTGCGGGCCGTAGCTCTTTGCGCCCTCGAGGGAGACGTAGCCGAGCAGACCCTTGCCGTTTGCCCACTTCACGGCATTCTTCGCCCAAGAGCTGACATTCTTCGCATCGGAATAGTTCGGCATGCTTCCGCCGCTCGGCTTGCCCGCGTGATTGTGCAGGACAACCGCCAGCTGCTCATGGGTCAGATTGTCATTCGGTGCAAATTTGGTGCTGCTCATGCCGGACATGAGCTTGGTTTTGTATGCCCAGCGCACCGCGTTGTAATACCACGCGGAGGAGGAGACATCCTTAAACGGAACCGTACCGGAGACCGACGGGCTGCCTGCGTTTGCGTACAGAATCTGTGCAATCATCGCGCGCGTCAGTGCGTTGTTCGGCGCAAACGTGTTTTTCTTGGTGCCGGTCATCAGCTTGTGATCATAGACAAACTGTACGGAATCCTTGTACCATGCCGAGCTGCTGACATCCGAGAAAATCGAGCTGACGGAGGTGGAGCTGCTCGCACCCGCGCCAAATTCCGGCCAGTACGTGTTCTTTGCCACATTGCCGCGCGCCTTTGCCACGCTCTCCTTGTTCGCCGGCACTTCATAATAGCAGCACCAGTAATAGCCCGCGTTGTATGCGTTGTCCGCGGATGCCGTATATGTCAGCATCTTGTTGTTGATGGTCTTGCCGTTGTACAGGTAGGTATCTGTGTTGGCGGAAAGCTCCTTTTTCAGGTAATACAGCTGACCGTTCAGCGTGGTGTAGTCATAGCCGTTCTGGCTGCACCAATTTTTCAGCGCCGTAAAACGGGAATTGTGCCACTGACAAATGCCGTAGCTCGTGCCGTTGTCGCCATAGCAATGCGGATTGAAGTCGGATTCCGCCTTGATGTTCGCGAGCACGCCGCAGGCAGCCGCAGAGGAATAGTTCATGGTATTGACGAGGAACTTGAAAATCGCCGTTGCATTCGCACCGGAGGCCTCGACATTCATGGAGCGAACGCCGTCCTGCTCCATGACGGTTGCGTCCGTGCGCTGTGCCAGAATATACGGCACCTCTGCGTCCGGTGCCACGTCGTATGTATCGGCATCCCACTGCGGGACAAACGCATAATAGAAATCATCGCTGTTCGCGTAGTCCGCCTGTGTCGTCCAAGTGACCGGCAGCTGCTGCTCCGAGCCGTCCTCCGCAGATACCAAAATGGTCTGCGGCATCTGCGCCGTCAGTTCGCTCTCCTCCTGACCAAGCGTGAAGGATACCTCTCCAATCTCCTGTCCCGCCTGTGCAAAGCCCGCGATTTTCTGTTTGTCCGGCGCGGTATCCACTGCAAATACCATCGTTTGCAGCATGCTCACCGCCAAAACAGACGCCAGCACCCCGGCGCCGAACCGTTTTACCTGTTCCATTTGTTTTTCTCCTTTTCCATTGCCTTTCATTTGGTCATTCGATAAAATGAATCTACATTCATTTCTCCGAATGTCTGTATCGTATCATACTTTATCCGTTTTGTAAACGTTTTGTAACCGATTTTTTATCTCCGCTGCCGGGCGGAAACAAATCCTCTGCACACCGTGCAGAGGATGGATGCGCTCACGCCGCCGCGATGAGCTTGAGCAGGGGCACGCCCTTCTCATACATATGCTGATAGCACGCGGTGCATTTTTTGTATGCGTCAAATGTCTGCTGCGCCTGTTCGGCGTCTCCGTAGCTTTTCCAGTGTCCGCAGCACGAGTAATTCTGTCCCTTGTTGCAGATAAATCCCACCACATCGCGCAGTGGATAGCCGAGAAAAATGCCGATTTCGTGCGGGAAATCCGCCCGCAGGCACAATCTCCGCGCCAGCTGGCAAATAACCGATTCCATGTCACCGGACAGGTCATAGCCGCACTGCCGCAAAAACACGCGGACGTCTTTGCGCTGCACCTCCCGACAAATCCAATCCCAGCGGCACACATAAATCAGACAGCTCTTTGTGCGGCGGCACCACTTCATCACGCGGATGCGCAGCCCAAACGGCTTGAGCTTCTCGTTCCACTCCCGAATGGAGTGAAACAATGCCGGTGACGCCGGACAGCGGAACAAATTGGCGGGCTTGAGGCCGGCAAGCGTTGGCGCGCACCAATCAATCAGCTCCTGCTCCAGTTGTTGTTTCATAGCCATGTCCTCCCTGTCCAGTATCTCCGCGCGCTGCGGACGGTATACATTAGTTATCGCTAACTGCTCGTCAAAAACAAGCGCCGGCGCGTGCCAGCGCAGGTATTAGTCCTTGCTAACCATTATGTAGAATACCAGATATTTTGCGTGTTGTCAACCCATTATGCGCAGGGATATAGCAAAACATGCCCTCTGCATTCGGCAGAAGGCATGTTTGTGTGTGCTTATTTTTTCTTCTTTTTGCGCGCCCATTCATCCCAAGCAATCATCTCGTCACCGCGGACAATCCACGCTTTTTGCGCGATTTCCGCGAGCGGAGAATCCGACAGCGAGTCGGAATAAAAGGTCTCAATCTGTGCGTCTCCGAATTTTTCACGGAAGCGGCAGACTTTTTCCGCGCCCCAGCAGTTGACGCCGGTATAGGCGCCGGTGTGCGCATCCACGCGCGACGCCATCAAATGCGCAATGCCCAGCCGCCTGCAGGCAGGGCGCAGCAGAAATTCCGGCGACGCGGAAATAATGACATCGTCCGCGCGCTGGGTGTCGTTGCGATACCACGACTTGATTTTTTTAATGTGGCTGTCCCAGAATTTCTCCACGAGCTGTTCGGTGTCGCCGACCGCGCGCAGGAACTGATACATCTGCCGCTTAAACTGCGTTTTATTGATAATTTTCGCCTGATACAGCACAAATGCCGCCGCCGTGACCGGCCAGCTGTATATCATCAGCGGTCTGTGCCGAACGCAGTATAAATAAAAATCTACTGTGCTGTCACCGTGATAGATGGTCTGGTCAAAATCGTATACGTTCATCTGGTTTTATTCTCCCCGCTTATCTCCATAGCAGAACAGCGCAACGGTTCCCGGACCGGCGTGCGCGCCGATGACGGTATCCAGCATGTGAATCTCCACCTGCTCCACCGCCGTATGCGACAGAATATATTCCTTGAGATACTCTGCGTCCTCCTGACAATCGCCGTGGCTGATGGTCACCGGATACGTGCCGATTTCTCGAATGTGCTTGTTCATCTGCTTTGCCAGCATTTCCAGTGCGCGTTTTCTGCCGCGCGCCTTTTTCCACACGAGCAGCTTGCCCTCATCCGACACATACAAAATCGGCTTGACGCTGAGCAGGCTTCCCATGACCGCAGCGCTTTTCGGCACGCGGCCGCCGCGGTGCAGATACAGCAGGTCATCCACGGTGAACCAATGCACGACATGCTTGCAGAATTCCTGCGCCCACTCGACCAGCTGTTCGGCGGTATAGCCCTTTGCCTTGCGCTTGGCAGCCTCCCGAATCACGAGGGTCTGACCGCCCGCCGCCGCCAGCGTATCCACGCAGTAGATTTGATTGCTGTACTTTCCGTCCAGTTCATTTTTGGCGATACAGCCGGTCTGATAATTTCCGCTCAGTGCGGACGAAAAGCCCAAGTACACGACATCGCGTTTGGACTTCAAAATCCCTTCAAACACACTGGTAAACGCGGAAATCGGTGCCTGCGCCGTTGTAACGGCAGCTCCGCCGCGCAGCTGCTGATAAAAATCGGAAAACGGAACCGTCTTGCCGAAATCGTCCTCCACGGTATCATATCCGTCTATCGTAAAGCTCAACGGAACGGTACAAATCCCGTTTTGGTGCAGAAAACGTTCTTCGATGTCCAAAACAGAATCCGTAACAATGACATATCCCATGTATTTTCCTCCGAGTTACTTTGCCGGAACAATCTCAATCCAATAGTTGTCCGGATCGTTGATAAAATAGATGCCCATTGCCGGATTTTCAAAGCAAATGCATCCCATTTCCTTGTGCTTGGCGTGTGCCGCCTCAAAATCGTCAACCTCCAGCGCGAGATGGAATTCGTTTTCTCCGAGGTTGTACGCCTGCGGGTGCTCCTTGAGCCAAGTCAGCTCCAAGCGGTGCGGCGTCACGCCGTCGCCCAGATATACAATGATAAAGTCTCCGCTTTCCGGCGCGATGCGTCCGGTCTCCTTCAGGCCGAGTGCCTTGTCGTAAAACGCGAGCGACTCCTCCAGATTTTTTACGTTAAAATTATTATGTGCAAAGCGAAACTGCATGATAAGTTCCTCCTGATTTTGGTTGTTTTGCGTCTGTTTCTATTATACGTGCAATTTTGCGCGGACGCAATGGTTTCCGGCAAAATCGGTGTACTTTCTGCCGTCCAAACGTATGATACGAAGATAAATAGCTTTGACAAAAATGTCATACGTGCTGTAAATATATTGAGATTTGTCGAATAGTACTACGTTAACTTATCATCCGAACATATCTTAGCGCACAGATTGACAATCGCACAAAATACCGTTATAATCTAGATAGAAAAAGGGCACTGCCGGTAGACGGTTTATCCCTCAGATTCGATTAAAGAAGTAACCGCAAGTCTGGGAAACGGGCGGTTACTTCTTTTTATTTGCTATTCTTGTATATCGAAACGATAAGACTGATAATAGCGACAATGACCAATGTATACTGATACAGTTCTGCATGAGTTACCATATGTCAGCCCTCCTCTCATTAGATCAGAGGGCAAAAGAAGTTACCCTCTGTCAGAGGGTCAAACCGCCTACCGCGCACGGCAGTGCCAAAATAATAGTAGCATATTATGAATCGAATGGCAACCGCAACATGGTCAAGTCCAATATCATACCTTTTAGAAAAATCAAATAAGTCCAAAAAATCCCTCGGCTTCTCACGAAGCCGAGGGATTTCCATGTATAAAGTTAGCTATTTTCGCGGAGTGAAATCCGAATTACATAACACCCTGTGCCTTCATTGCCTCAGCAACCTTCAGGAAGCCTGCAATGTTTGCACCTGCAACCAGGTTGCCCTCGCAGCCGTATTCCTTGGCAGCGCTTGCAATGTTGTGGTAAATGTTAACCATGATATGATGCAGCTTGGTGTCAACCTCTTCGAAGGTCCAGGACAGACGCTGGGAGTTCTGGCTCATCTCCAGAGCGGAGGTAGCTACGCCGCCTGCGTTTGCAGCCTTTGCCGGAGCGAACAGAACGTTGCTGCTCTGGAATACAGCGATAGCTTCCGGAGTAGACGGCATGTTTGCGCCTTCGCCGACTGCCTGTACGCCGTTAGCAACCAGTGCCTTTGCGTCCTCTTCGTTGATTTCGTTCTGGGTAGCGCACGGCAGAGCGATGTCGCACTTCACAGTCCAGATGCCCTTGCCCTCAAAGTACTTTGCAGACGGAACTGCTTCTACGTACTCCTTGATGCGGCCGCGGCGAACTTCCTTGATTTCCTTGACAACGTCCAGGTTGATGCCGTTCTCGTCAACAACGTAGCCGTTGGAGTCGGACAGCGCGATAACCTTTGCGCCCAGCTCGGTAGCCTTCTGGGTAGCGTAGATTGCTACGTTGCCGGAACCGGAGATAACAACCGTCTTGCCCTCGAAGGAAGTGCCGTGATCCTTCAGCATTGCGTCAACGAGGTAGCACAGGCCGTAACCGGTAGCCTCGGTACGAGCCAGGGAGCCGCCCCACTGCAGACCCTTACCGGTCAGAACGCCAACGTACTCGTTGCGGATGCGCTTGTACTGACCGAACATATAACCAATTTCACGAGCACCAGTACCGATATCACCAGCCGGAACGTCGGTGTCAGCACCGATGTGACGGCTCAGCTCCGTCATGAATGCCTGGCAGAAACGCATAACTTCGCCGTCGGACTTGCCCTTCGGGTCGAAGTCGGAACCGCCCTTGCCGCCGCCGATCGGCAGGCCGGTCAGGCTGTTCTTAAAGATCTGCTCAAAGCCCAGGAACTTGATGATGGAAGCGCAAACAGACGGATGCAGACGGATGCCGCCCTTGTACGGTCCGATTGCGGAGTTAAACTGATAGCGGAAGCCGCGGTTTACCTGAACCTTGCCGTTGTCGTCAACCCAAGCAACGCGGAACTGGATGCCGCGCTCCGGCTCAACGATGCGCTCAAATACGCCAGCCTCAACGAGGTCCGGACGGCGCTCAGCTACCGGCTGCAGGGACTCGAGTACTTCATATACTGCCTGCTGGAACTCCGGCTCGTTCTGGTTACGCTTTACTACAGTGTCATAGACACCCTTCAGATAGGTGTTCGTAATAGCCATTTTTGTTTTCCTCCATACATTATGGTTTAATCACATCTTCGGTTATCATCATACCACAAGAATGGCAATTTGAAAACACAAAAATTGCAAAATTCATAATTTTTTTCTAAATTTCTATTTTTTGCATTCCCGACCTTCTTATTTTTGTGTATTCCTTCCTTATTTAGGGTAAAAATAACAGCATTTCTCGTTTTATTCCGCGTTTGCATGTATTTATGTTCTAAAAACCCAAATTGAATAATTTCCTGCATTTTTGTTTTGTACCACTTTTTAAGTAGATAATACGAGAATTTTCCTTCTCTCTCCCAGAATATGCCCATCTGTTTACTTTAACCAAACAGTTTTTTTGCAGGATATTCGCCGTTATGTTGCAATTCCGTCTTTTTTCCAGATTTGATACAGTTATGGTATGATTTGCCCGATTCGTTGACTTTTTTCGGAAAAATGCGTATGATACATACAGATTGATTTTTCCGAGAAAGGAGGACGCTTTGAACAAACCAGAATTTTCCACGCATGATTTTGCGCTGAAAACCGGCAGAAAAGTGCGAAAATCTGTCTTTCGGTTTTTGTTCAGCCGGCTGACTTTCACCGCGGTGCTGTTGGGTCTGCAATTCTATGCCGTTATCTACGCCTTGTTATTCCTGCGCGGCCGCTGGGTCATCGCGTATCAATGCCTCAAGATACTCAGCCCGATTGTCATTATCTGGCTCATCCGAAAGCCTGACAATCCCTCGTACAAGATACCGTGGATTATCATTATTATGTTCTTCGCCCCGTTCGGCGCGCTGTTCTATTTATTTATGGGAAACACGCCGCTCAATCGCGCCCGACTTGTCAAAGTCAAACCGATTCGAACAGACGTGATTGAACAGTTCCGCGTTTCAGACACGCGCACGCTGTGCAAGACGATTCCGCAGCACCGGCGAACCTGCGAATATCTCTATGACATTGTGGAGATGCCCGCATGGAAAAACACCGCCGCGGAATACTTCCCGCTCGGCGACTATCTGTATGATTCGATGCTGATGGATTTGAAAAAAGCCAAGCGCTTTATTTTCATCGAGTTTTTCATCATCGAGCGCGGTATCATGTGGGATTCCATCTTGGAGGTTCTGCGGCAAAAGGCCGCGGAGGGCGTCGAAATCCGCCTCATGTATGACGATGTGGGATGTATTTCCACGCTCCCGCATCACTACGACAAAAAACTTCGGGCGATGGGCATGCAGGTCGTTCGCTTCAACCGCCTGTTTCCGCTCATCTCCACGTACCTGAACTATCGTGACCACCGAAAAATCTGCGTCATTGACGGAAACATCGGCTATACCGGCGGCATCAACCTCGCTGACGAATACATCAACGAGGTAGACCGATTTGGGCACTGGAAGGACACCGGCGTCAAGCTGTCCGGCAGCGGCGTCGCCAATCTGACCGCCATGTTTTTGCAGCTGTGGGATTTCTCCGTCAAACAGGAGACGAAAAACCTGTCCGACTATCAGCCGACAAAAATTTTCCCCAGCGACGGCTTTGTGCAGCCGTTTGCGGATTCCCCGCTGGACAACGAAAACATCAGTGAAAACGTCTTTCTGGACATCATCAACAGCGCCACGCGCAGCGTATACATCACAACGCCGTATCTCAGCTTAGACAACGAGATGACAACCGCGCTGTGCTACGCCGCCAAATCCGGCATCGACGTGCGCATTTTGACGCCGGGCATTCCGGACAAAAAGCTCGTCTACGCTGTGACCCGCTCGTTTTATCCCCTGCTCGTCGAGGCAGGTGTCAAGATTTACGAATACACGCCGGGCTTTCTGCACGAAAAGATGATTGTCGCAGACCACGACATTGCCGTTGTCGGAACCATCAACATGGATTTCCGCAGCTTCTATTTGCAGTTTGAGTGCGGCTGTCTGTTTTACAAATCCTCTGTCGTGGACAAAATCCGCGACGATATTTTGGACACCATCAAAAAATCGCGCGAAATCGACAGCCATTGGATCAAGTCGTATCCTTGGATTAAGTCCATCTGGGGCTCGCTGGTCTCCCTGTTCGCCCCGCTTCTGTAAACCATCGCACAGCAGAAAACCCCTCGGAGTGCCCGAGGGGTTTTGGTTATTTGAGGTTTTCCAGCAAATCATTGGCCAAAGCGGCTAGGTGCTCAATTTGCTGCTGCGGCAGCGCACTCGCTTTTTCCGCCAATTCTCGCACTTTTTGGGGCGCTTCCGCGGTTTCATTGAAAAATTCTTGTGGAGAAATATCCAAGTATTCGCAGATATAGAAAAAGCCGTTCATAGAAGGCAATGCTTTTCCAGTCTCAATATTATTGATATAGCTGGCATTCTGTCCAATAGACAAACTCATCTCCCGCGCAGACACGCCCTTCTGCATCCGAAGCTGTATCAGTCTCTTGGAAAATCGTTCTTCATACTGCATTTTCTCACCACCTCCATGCACCAACACTGTCTAAACGTATGAAAGGAACCCTCGGAGCTTTCGCCTCCGAGGGTTCTTGTTCGTCCTGCTTTTTCCAGCAAATCTATTAGATTCTTGCCACGCCGCTGTCGCGCGCTGCCTGTGCAACCGCTGCTGCAACCGCGTCGCGCACGCGCGGGTCAAATGCCTTCGGCATGATGTACTGCGCGTTGAGCTCCTCATCGCTGACAACATTCGCAATCGCATATGCCGCCGCAATCTTCATTTCCTCGTTGATGTCGGAAGCGCGCACATCCAGTGCACCGCGGAACACGCCTGGGAATGCCAGCACGTTGTTAATCTGGTTCGGATAGTCCGAACGGCCGCAGCCGACAACCGCCGCACCGGCCTCCAGCGCATCCTCCGGCATGATTTCCGGCGTCGGATTTGCCATCGGGAATACCATCGGGTCCTTTGCCATCGTGCGAACCATGTCCTTGGTCAGGACATTCGGCGCGGACATGCCAAAGAAAATGTCAGCGCCCGGCAGAACATCCGCCAGTGTGCCGCGCTTGTTTTCCGGATTGGTAATGGTCGCCATATATGCCTGCTCCGCATTCATCTGCTCGCAGCCCTCATACAGCGCGCCGAACTTATCACACATAATGACGTTTTTCAGTCCCATGCTGACAAGCAGCTTGGTCACGGCGATCGCAGCAGCACCGGCGCCGTTGACAACCATCTTGATTTCGGACAGCTTGCGGCCGGTCAGACGGCAGGCGTTAATCATCGCTGCCGCACAGCAAATTGCCGTGCCGTGCTGGTCATCATGGAATACCGGAATGTCGCAGCGCTCTTTCAGCTTGCGCTCGATTTCAAAGCAGCGCGGTGCCGCAATGTCCTCCAGATTGATGCCGCCAAAGGAACCGGAAATCAGTGCCACGGTGTTGACAAATTCATCGACATCCTTGGTCTTGACGCAAAGCGGGAATGCATCGACGCCGCCGAACTCCTTGAACAGCGCGCACTTGCCTTCCATAACCGGCATACCTGCTTCCGGACCAATATCGCCCAGACCAAGCACAGCAGAACCGTCGGTGATAACTGCCACCAGATTATGACGGCGCGTATACACATAGCTCAGATCTACATCCTTCTGAATTTCCAGACACGGCTGTGCAACGCCCGGCGTGTATGCAATCGACAGATCATCCGCATTTTCTACCTTGCAGCGGGAAATAACTTCGATCTTGCCCTTCCAATCACGATGGGCCTGTAATGCTCTTTCTTTCTGATCCATAATGACCTCCACTGATCGATATTTTCTGATTCTTTTATTGTACCACTCCGCACAAGGAAACACAAACGCTATTTTTTCTCAGATATTCGTCACGCCGTCGGTTCTGTTACAATTTATTCACAGGTCTTTCATAGTTTCTTTACGCCGCGGTGTGGAATCCTTCATAAATTTCCGGTAAAATAAAATCATCGAAAGCACAGAAGACAATGTATTCACTGCCCGTTCACATTGTCCATCGCTCCACGGCGGGCAGACTAAAAGCATCTGCATCATACATGCAGTCTCTATATATTCTTTGTACCTACCTTTTTGTTTTGAATTTTCCACCCCCTTTTTTTAATTCTTTCATTCACCCTTTCTACCGCAAATTGCTTTTAAAACAGAAGTTTTTCCTGCTCCATTGGGTCCGAGAATTCCAGTGATGGAATTTTTTTCCGCATAGAAATTTATATTTTTACAGGCTGAAAATTTTCCGTAGTCTTTGCAGAAAGAAATCAGTTCTACTTCATTCGACATAAGGAATCTCTATTCTCATCCTGTCTTTTGTAAGGCGTGCTTCGGGATAAACTTGCTGCGCCTGCTCTAAAAGAACATTAAGCTCTTTGTCGTTGTAACGCGGACTGTAGTGAATTAGTCCCATTCTTAGTACATCGGCGTCTCTTGCAATTGTGGCTGCTTGCCGGGAAGTCATGTGTTTTTTTTCTTTTGCCTGATCTTCGCATCCGTCAGCAAACATTCCCTCGCAGATTAAAAGGTCGCTGCCCTTCACTTCTTTTGCAATTGACGGAAGATACATTGTGTCTGTTACAAAACTGAATTTTCGGCCGCTTCTATTTTTTCCAACAACTTGCTCTGGCTTTATTTCAATTCCGTCTTCATTTACAACGCTTTCGCCGCGCTGAAGTTTTCCCCACAAAGGTCCTTTTGGAATTTTTAATTTCTCTGCTTCTTCCGGATTGAATTCTCCTGGACGGTCAAGTTCTTCCAGTGTATACCCTACACAAGTTTTTGTATGCTCAAGCGGAAACGACCTTATATAAAATCCGTCGCCTTCATAGACTACGCCCGGCTCTGTTATTTCCTTTACAACAATCGGATAATTTATGTACATATCCAAAACCTTGCGGCTTGTTTCTATATATTCTGCGATTTTCGGCGGACCAAAAATATAAAGTGGCTCGGTTCTGTCAACTTGCGAAGAAAGCATAAGAATTCCAGGAAGCCCAGTAACGTGATCTGCGTGCGTATGCGAAACAAAAATCGCATTGATTTTTTTCCATTTTAAATTAAGCCGCCTTAAAGAAACCTGAGTGCCTTCTCCGCCGTCAAATAGAAACAAGTCCCCGTCGCGCCGAAGCAAAACTGATGTAAGGTGTCGATATGGCAACGGCATCATTCCTCCGCAGCCCAAAATAAAAGCTTCCATATTCATAGAAACGATTTTATACAAAAAAAAGACTTTCTTCAATCTAGCGTATTTAGAATTCTTTATGTAACCTTGCAAGTTTGATTTTTATTTACTATAATAATTATTCTTTATTTTTATAGAGGAAAACATTGAAAACTATTTTTAAGAATATTGTTGCTCTTGCTTTATTTTCTGTTGCTTTTGCCGGCGTTTTTTCAGAATCGCCTTATAATAAAAATTTGTCAGCTGAAGATATTGAATCTTTAAGCAGCGGAAAAACTGTAATAAAAAATACAGGTTCATACAAAAAAATGTGCATGAAAGGCGAAAATCCGGGATTGAAAAAAGTTGTGGAAACTGTCAGCAATCTAAAGCCTGCTTATTTTGCGGAAGTAATAAAAGAATATCCTTATGAAGGCAATGAAAATCTTCTTGAGAATTTTTCTTCGCTTGTAATGGATATTCCGTCTTATGCAGGAATTCCTTATTATTCAGAAAGAGCAGAAGAATGGTACGACTTGTATACTTCCGCGGAAATAAAGTCAGCGCAGAAAGATGGAAATACTCAGATTGTAAATGCCGATTTTGAAATGAAGCCTTTTGGACTTGTTCCGATGAAAATCACTTCGGAAAAAAACGATGGATATTATTACTATGAGTCAACGAATCTTTCCACAATGCGCTACTACGATAAATTCAATTGCGTTAGTCCAGAAAACATGAAGTCGATAATTGTGATTTTCAAGTCTGAAGATAAATGGATTCTTTACGGAATCGGAGCGGTAAAAGCTCCAAGCGTTTTTTTTCTTAGAGACCGCGTTGACACATCTTTTATGAACAGGATAAAAACTTTCTGCGCCTATTTCTTTGCAAAAATGGAAGAGCAGAAACAACAGGAGCAATAAATGTGCAATTCAAATTTTACTGATGTTGTGATTCTTGCCGGAGGATTCGGTGAAAGACTTTGGCCCGCTTCAACTCCGGAATTTCCAAAGCAGTTTATGGCTTTTGCAGACGGAATTTCTTTTTTGCAGAATGCAGTCATAAGAGCGTTGGCGGTTGAGCCTTCAGGAAAAATTCTAATTATTTCGCGTCCTGAAATTTGCGCGGAACTTACAAAGCAAGTTAAAGCTTTAAAAGAAAAACTTTCCGGGCATCAAAAAAAGAAAATTGAAAACGACTTGTACGTAATTGCAGAACCTTGCTCAAGGCACACTTGCCCGCCACTTTTGCTTGCCTGCAAATTTCTTGAGCTTGCGGAAAAATCAGAGCATTTGATTTTGGTTTTGACAAGCGACCAAGTTATTTCGCCTTTGGAAAATTTTGTTTCTGACTGCAAGAAAGCCGCGGATTTTGCACATCAGGGAAAATTTGTGTGCTTTGCAATTCCACCTTATGAACCTTCAACTGGCTTCGGCTACATAAATATGGGCGAGCCTTTGGACTCAGAAAATTCAGTTTTAAAGATTGAAAGTTTCAAGGAAAAGCCTGACTTGGAAACTGCGAAGGCTTATCTTGCGAGCGGAAAATATGCCTGGAACAGCGGAATGTTTGGATTTTCAAATTCGCTTTTTGAATCTGAAATTAAAAAGTACGAAAACGAAATGTACAAAGCTTTTAAAGTTTTCGACACTGCCGAATTTCCAAAACCAGAACTTTTAAATTCTATAAAATATATAGAAAACTGGCAGCCGCTTAATGAAGCCTATAGTTCTGTAAAATCGATTGCGGTTGACAATGCAGTTGCCGAGCGGACACAGAATGCGGTTTGTGTAAAGGCTTCTTTTAAGTGGGACGATGTTGGAAGCTGGGATTCATTTGAAAAATATTTTGAGCAAGGCGAAGAAGAATTTATTTCAGTTGAAAGCGACGGAAACTTTGTTTACTCTGATATGCCAGTTGCTCTTTGCGGAGTGCAGGATTTGATTGTTGTTGTAAAAAATGGTAAAATCCTTGTTATGAAAAAAGGCGCGAGTTCTTCCGTTAGAAATGTTGTAAAAAAATTCAAGGAAAAACAGTAAAAGCGTTTTTATCTACTTTGGAGCAAAAAAATGGTTTGGCTGATTGGTTACAAAGGAATGCTTGGAAGTGAAATTGCCAAGCAGCTTACAGAAAATAAAATTGACTGGATTGGAAGCGACAAAGATGTTGACATAACAAATCCTGCAGAGCTTTCAAAATTTGCGCACAATCATGGAACAGCCGCCGGAAGAACTGGAATTTCTGTTGCCCGCGGAACTGTTCCAGAAAAAATCACCTGGGTAATAAATTGCGCCGCCTACACTGCCGTAGACAAGGCTGAAGAAGATTCTGAGCTTGCCGAAAAACTAAATGCTGAAGGTCCTAAGAATATTGCAAGGATTACACGCGAGCTTGGCGCAAAACTGATTCACATTTCAACAGATTACGTTTTTGATGGAACAGGAAATTTTCCATATACAGAAGATATGCTGAAATGTCCGGATTCAGTTTACGGAAGAACAAAAGCAGCAGGCGAAGATTTTGTAGAAAAAGAAATGACCCAGTACTATATTTTGCGCACTGCATGGCTCTACGGATTCGACGGAAAAAATTTTGTCTATACAATGACAAAAGCGATGAATTCAAAAGATGAAGTGAGCGTTGTGTGCGACCAGAAAGGAACTCCGACTTGCGCTGTGGACTTGGCTTCTGCAATTTTAAAAATTATGTCCACATCAGAAAAGGCAAAAAGCCTGTTTGGAAAAAAATCAGCCTTGCCTTATGGAGTTTATCATTTTACAAATTTAGGTGAAACGACTTGGTTTGACTTTACAAAAAAAATATATGAGTTTGGAAAAAAGTACGGCAGAATCACAAAAGACTGCGCTATAAATTCCTGCACAACTGATGAATATCCATGCGCCGCAAAACGTCCGGCATATTCAGTTTTAAGTAAAGACAAAATTCAAACCTTGCTGAAAATCAAAATTCCTGAATGGCAAGAAACTCTGGAAAAATTTATAAAGAGCGACAGATTTTTAATAAAGTAAATATCAATTGCAAATTTACAATAGTTTTTGTGTCGTACTACAAGAAACAAAAAAGGCTTCGGTAACTAATCATTGCCGAAGCCTTTTACTTTTATTTTGTTATTAAAAAATTACCAGCTTACTTCCTCACATTTCCATGCAGAAAGTCGTCATAGCTGATTTCAATTCCACGGCGGACATCGACTTTTGTCTTCCAGCCGAGGTTGTTCAGGCGGGTAACGTCGCAGAGCTTTCTTGGAGTTCCGTTCGGCTTTGAGGAATCACACTCAATCTGGCAGGTTCTTCCGTCCTTTGCAACGTCAAGACTGGAACTGCACATCCGGAAACTGTAAGAACAAACTGCTGCAATTGATTTTTTTTGGACGTTACGGCATGGATAAAGACGACCGCCACCATGCATAAAATTCTAAGCAAGTCATACTGATTTTCTCGCTTTGAGCTTTTTGCAACTGAAAGTTTATTTTGATTCAACAGTTCACCTTTCACTTCTTTACACCCATAATCTTCAAATATTCATCATAGTCGCGGATATATTCATTTCCATCATAGTGCGTGCTTGCAAGTGCAAGAAGAACTGAGTCCGGCGAAAAATCATACATGTCTTTCCAGACCATTTTTGGAAGATAAATTCCCTGCATAGGGCGGTTCAGCTCAACAACATGCTCGCCGATTCCGTCTGTAACGCGCACTTTTGATTTCCCGGCAACATTGATAAGAACAAATTCGCTTTCCTTGTTCGCATGCTTTCCGCGGACAACCTCGTTGTCAGGCCATATATATAGAAGACTCTTTTTATTTCAAACGGAATGTCCTGCGCGCCTTCAACAACAAGTTTTCCGCGCTCATCGCCCAAGTCCTTAAAATCGAGAAGTCTGCAAAGTTCCATAGTTAATATTTCTCCAAAGTTGAATTAAAAAAAGACAAATTTCCCCTAGGGTCACTTATCTTGGGAAGTTGAATAATTTTTTGGTTCGTTCATTGTTTTTTGTTAGAAATCAGTTTGATTGTGAATTTTGTTTGCTCGATTTATTGGAATAAATTTATTTGTATAAATGCGTGATTTTATATATGTAATTAGTTACATATTATATAATATTCTTCCGCCAGCAGTACAGTTTGTGGACGAATTTACAGAGAATTTAAATGTTACATATTCTCCGTAGCTTGCCTTATACTTAAATATATTGGGCTGTGTACCGGTTGTCGTAAATCTGAAAGTAACATTACCCGGAGCTGTTCCATTAACAAGTGAATTGTAGCCGCCTTTAAATGACGTGCAATCAACAATATAACCATCACCGAAAGCGGGGACATCGTCATAAACATATGTTTTATTAACCGATGTTGGGGCACCAACCTGATATACTGCAATCCAATTTTCTGCAACATTTTCCGCTGAAGCAGATAATGCCATTGTGGCTGACATTGCTGTTGGGACATGAGAACTATAAGCAGACTTATGAATACGTATATGGCGGCCGTTCCAACATGTTCTCTTTCAAGGAAAACCATGAGTTGGCAGGTGCTATCACCAATGAGCCTACTTATTCCAACCAGACCAATTATAACACCGAAGGTTTCTTCTTCCGTGGCATGTATGATTATGATGGCAAGTATTTCGGTCAGGTATCTTATCGCCGTGACGGTTCATCCCGCTTCTCTCCAGCCCATCGTTGGGGTGATTTCTATTCCTTCGGTGGTGCCTGGATACTGACCAAGGAAGATTGGATGGCAGGTACCAAGTCTTGGCTCGACATGCTGAAGGTGAAATTCTCTTTCGGTCAGCAGGGTAACGATGCCATCGGTAACAATCGTTATCTGGATACATACGGCATCGGTAGCATGAATGGCGACATGGCGCTGACCTTTGCTTCAAAGGGTAATGATAAGATTACCTGGGAGACCAATACCAATATCAACGCTGGTCTTGAATTCGAACTCTTCAAGGGTCGCCTGACGGGTGATGTAGAGTATTTCTACCGCAAGACTACTGACATGCTCTGTTTCATCAGCGTGCCAATGTCAATGGGCTATGCAGGCTATTACTCTAATGTGGGTAACATGGTGAACCGTGGTTTAGAACTGAATCTTGCAGGAGATGTAATCCGCACCAAGGATTTTGCGTGGAACATCAATCTCAATGCCACCCACTATACCAATGAGATAACGAAGCTTTTTGATGAGAACAAGAACGAGATGCTGAGCGGATATGCCGGTTATCATAACGGTTCTTATTATTATGGTGAAGGATTGCCTATCTACACCTGGAGATTGAAGAAATATGCAGGCGTAAATGAGAAAGGAGAATCCACATGGTATGTTGAGAACGAAGATGGTTCGCTGGGCAAGTCGGCAAAATGGTCGGAAGGCTCTTACTTTGCCTGTGGCGACCCGACTCCGGATCTTTATGGTGGCTTTGGCACATCGTTGTCGTTTAAAGGTATTGATGTCGGTGTGAACTTCACTTATTCCATCGGCGGCAAGTCTTACGATTCAGGTTATCAGAGTCTGATGAGTGTTCCTCATGATAGCTGGACAGGTTTTAATTTCCATAAGGATATGCTGGATGCCTGGTCTCCAAATAACAGAGGATCCAACATCCCTCGCCTCCAGTATAATGATACGGATGCAAGCTCATCTTCTGATCGCTTCCTGATTAATGGAAGTTATCTCAACCTGCAGAGCATCAATATCGGT
>OQVL01000413.1_pt1 | contig 22127 bp, 17 predicted proteins | sample 1691501 | NCBI WGS metagenome assembly OQVL01 (sample SAMN03418253, study PRJEB22391) | human gut metagenome | biome: human-gut; feature: organic feature; material: feces | host: Homo sapiens | place: Tanzania | collected 2013-01 | reverse complement strand
CTTCCGTTAATAATTAACGGAAGTGAAAGCACAAATTTCGAGACATAGTAAAACACGCTATACAAGGCACAATCATTGAAAGCCTTGCACAGCGTGTTCTACATTCTTATCTTTTTTATCTTCTTCGAGTATTATACTATGGATTTCCGGAAAAAGCAAGTGTTTTTTTTCGACAAATGAAAAAAATTTTCGACAGCGCGAAATAACGCAAAAAACAGGGTTATTTTCAAAAAAAGACTTCCGTTAATTGTTAACGGAAGTGGAATGTGCGCTGCTTCCCTTCCGGTACAGACTTCCGTTAATCGTTAACGGAAGTAGAGTGTGTGCTTCTTCCCTTCCGGTGCGGACTTCCGTTAATTGTTAACGGAAGTGGAATGTGCGCTTCTTCCCTTCCGGTGCGGACTTCCGTTAATTGTTAACGGAAGTGGATGCGCGCTTCTTCCCTTCCGGTGCGGACTTCCGTTAATCGTTAACAGAAGTGGATGTGTGATTCTTCCCTTCCGGTACGGACTTCCGTTAATCGTTAACGGAAGTGGAATGTGCACTTCTTCCCTTTCGGTACGGACTTCCGTTAATCGTTAACGGAAGTAGAATGCACGCTTCTTCCCTTCCAGTACGGACTTCCGTTAATTGTTAACGGAAGTGGAATGCGTGCTTCTTCCCCTCCGGTGCAGACTTCCGTTAATCGTTAACGGAAGTTAGGCATTGCCGAAGATGGCAGGCGCGGCGTTCAGAATATCTTCGTCCGACTGTTTGAAATCATGGTATCGGTTGTACTCATGCACAAAGCAGATTTCCGCTTTCAGTGCGTCAAAGAGACTGGCAAGGGTGCTGCTCTGGAAAATAGGCTTTTGCAGGGCATTCCACGCCGCATTCTCCCCGCGCTGCATGGCATCACAGGCGGCTTGCACCTCGCGGAGAAATGCTGTTTCCTGCTCTGATTTTGCGTAGGCGGCCATGGCTGTCAGAAGCGGCTGGATTTGCGTCGCATGTTTCTTTTGCGCGCACAGCCGATGAAAGAACAGAGAAAAACGGTCTAAGGGATCGAAGGCAGTTTCTGTTTCTTCTCGTTCCCAATCCGCACGGCTAAGAGAAGCCAATTCCAAACCATTGGCACGGCTGGGACACAGACACGGATGTAGCTTGGCCTGCTTGTTCTTTTGGTCGTTGCCGCCGCGGAAGGCATAGGCGCGAATTTGCTCTTGGGTTGGCTGGGTGTAGCCCTGCATGACCATGTATCCGCACCAAGCGCGATGCTCCAGCCAAAGCAGCTTGTTATAGTCCTCTCCCCGCTCATCTATGCGCGTTTGAAATGCAGCGGCGCCCTCTGCCTGCTTCAGATCGATACCAATCGAATCGGCTGCATACGCCAGCGACAGCGCGGCGCGAATGCTGGAGCTTTTGTTATAAGCATCTGCCTCCAGAAATTCCTTGCGCAGGTGAGATTCGTCTGCATTCTTGTCAGCATAATGCTTGTGCACCTGAAACGCACGCTCTACAATATCGGTTTGAAAGCTGCGTTCAGAGACAGAGAACCGTTCATTGCAGCCGATCGGCGCGGTGTCTGAAAACGGCAGGTCGCGCAGACCAAACCCATCTCCCCTGCCGTCAGTGTAGCCGATAAAGGCACGGGATTTCCGCTGTTCAGCGAGTGTCTGAGCGGTGTGATAATTGATGTCCGTGTCCGCATCGACGAGCAAATAATAATCCGCCTCTTGGTTATGCAGGCAGGCTTGGATGCTCTCAGCAGTTATCGGGGCATCATAGCAGTACAGCTCAGCGAGCTTTTGTTCTACGATAGAAGTATCTTGGGGAGCGTATGACTCTCCGTCATAGCCGCTGCCGTTCAAGTGGATGTGAACGACCTTTCCCAGCGCGGGGCGCGTCTGCAACAGCTGTTCCAGATAGTCGCTGACATGCGGAGAGATGATGTGCACGCGCAGTGTGGTATCAAGCATTTGGCAGGCAGAGAGCAGATGCTCCAGAAAAGCATCGCGCATGGGAGAGATACCGGCGAGTACCACGTCTATCGTGTCGGATTTTTTGTAGTGGTACAGCGGATATTTGTCAATGATTTCCGCAGAGAGCATGGTGTAGCTGGCGCGGCTGACGGTGTCTTTCGGCAGCTGACGGATGCCCAAGTTGTCGAGCAGACTGCCCAGAGCAGCGGCGAGGTCAGCGGGGAATGAATAGCGAGCATTCGATTTTCGTGGATTTCGCTCTGAGCGAATGCTTCGCCAAATGATTTTTGCTAATTGCTTTTGTTGTTCAGAAAGAAGCTTTGCTCTCCATGTCGGATCATGCTCCAATTTTTGTGACAGCACTTGATAAATAGCTTGTTCTGTTGCGCTGTTTTCTTCTTCTGGTGTCGGAAAACGATGGAAGAGTAGGCGAAACAAGATGACGCCGAGAGAATATACATCCAATGTCGGAAGATAGATGCCAGCCATTTCAAGTGGACCGATTATTCGTTTATGTCTTAATTCCGGTGCCGTATATTGGTCGGTTCCTCTGGTTGGTATATTAGAATAGTCTGCATTTATATACTGGAAAGAGCAGTCGAAATCAAACAATGCAACATGGGAAGAGGCTGTTCCTCGATCAAGCCACAGCAGGTTTTCAGGTTTCAAATCTCCGTGCACATAGCCTTGTGCATTCATGCGGGCAACGGAATCCGCCGCGGAATACATCACACGCAGAATATCGCGCAGATCGGTTGGGGGATTCTGTTCCAGACTTTTTCCCCAATTGGCTTCGTGCAGTGTGTAGTATGAAAGGGAATCATTACTCCAAGAAGTAATCGGATGAACGATAATTCCCATCGTCTGGTTGATGCCGGACAGCTTTTTCTGTAAGGCATAGGCCTGCTCGACAGAGATTCGTCTTTTCAGAAAAGACTGTTTTAATGCTTGATCTGCTGCTGTGTCAGAAAAACGGAAGTGGAGTTGTTGTCCGTCGTATATTACCGGATAAGGCTCTCCGGAGTTGGTAGTCGGACGAAATTCTTTCAGAATTCTTGGTATTCGTTGTTCGTCAGAATCTTTACGTTTTACCAACACACGGTAGCACCTATTGGATGCGCCAAATTCTATAGGTGCTTCGGAATCGACTATGATGTCGTAATCGTCATGGTAAAAATGCTCAGGTGGAGCGGTAGAATATGTGGATTGTAAGAGTGTCATAGATATTACCTTTCTATCTAGTCAGAGAGAGCTGCCTTGTAACAGATAGACCATAAATCAAGATAAGCTTCAAATGGGTTGGGAAACAGTGACACGTACAAGAGAAAGCAATCGTATGGGTTCATCAGATAGATAATATCAAATCCGGCGTAACGAAGCTTTTGGTTTAACTCGTTTATGATAGAGGAAATCTGCAGGAGAACTGTATTCTGTTCAGGCGGTTCGTAATATGTGTATACTTCGTTTAAGAATATAACGGTTAAAAACTCTTTCCGCGTGACAGTAGTTTTTCCGTTTTTTATGTTGGACAGCTTGCTGTCGGATGGATAATTGCCTTTCATCAGTTCGATCAAGGCTTTATCCGGAGAACGGTCAGAATCAGAAGACTTGTTGAGCAGTCTAAAATAAGCATGACAATTCTCGGGAGTGGGAGTTTTATTGTCGGAAGAGTTTGAATCAGCAGTTAAGTTTGAACGAGGAAGATTGGCATTTAAGTCATCATTCTCCTGGATGAATTTTCGTTCTGCGGTATGAAGAAATGGACAGATTTCTTTCGCTTGCTTTTGGGTCTGCACAGTTTTTCTCTCGATCAGAACCTTGTTTTTAGGCGGCCATTTCCATTTAGCAGCAGAGGGGTGAGAGACTGTTTGCTTCTTTTTTTTCGCTTTTCGGTGCTCTTTTTCTTGTTCGTTCAGCTTGTTTATGGCAGACAGCAAAGTGAGAATAGAATCTAATTCTCCAGTGTTCGCAGCGGCAGTTTTATCAATCGTTGACCAGATTGTATTGGCATCCGGGCGAGCAGTTTCTTTTAGCGTATCAATAAAACCTTGCGATGCTTGATCAGAATCAATTCTTTGCAGGATATGGTGATAAAAGTCATAGCGAGTGGTGTTGGAAGGAATTTGTATCTTTTCGCTGCACAATAGATATACAAGGAGCTCTTGCACATTCGTTGCGCAGAATATCAGCTGCCAAAGGTTGGGATATTTTTCTTTCAACTCTTGCAATGCCTTTTGTGAGTTGATTTGAGCAAACGTGTTGACGAAATACTCGAAAGCGAAGTGCATATCCATGGGAATCGCAAATGCTAAGGTGAAGAAGCTTTTCATTTGCATTTGATTTGCAGCAAATAAGGCGCGACACAAGGTGTTTTTAGACCATGTCTGTTTTGCATTCCAGAGGGAAGCATGAACATATTCATGCTGTACGCCGTGCTTTGTAGAATAACTGGAAGCAGAGAAACCATGGTTTTTCATATCTTCAAATACAAAATCTGTAAAACGGGTCTGCCATGGGCAGGTATTTTTGTCGTACTGTCCTGCTGCGCGATGGATTTCATCGAACAGGTTTTCCTTGAGAGAGGTTATTGATTGATGATTGGGAATCTGCGCCTGGTACTTGGAAACAAGATATCCCACCATCGTATCATCAGAAGGGGAAAATTTGTTCTGGAAGATCTTCATCGAACGAGCATGATCCTGCACAAAGCCTTTGTGCAGGGCCAATGCCTGCTGCACACGGGCATCCTCTACAGTAGAAACTATGTTATCTTGTGTATGTAAAGTATCCAATGCTTCATTCAATAAATTGGCAGTATTCAAAATTTCGTCTGTTTGTGCGTCGCGGTTTTCTGGGAGTGCTGCCGGATCCATGGATTCATAGCTTTTCAAAAGTTCCATATACAATGGATACCGTTGTTGAAGTGGACTGTTTTGAGAGGACAAGGCATAGATGAGTGCCTCGTGAATATCCCAAGTATTCAATGTGCTTCTTCCAAAAACGCGTGTCAAATAATCTTCAATGAATGACCCATCAAAAGAGAGAATCAGAGAAAGCGTAAAAAATGTTTCGCAGTTCCACTGACTGTTTTTGGAGAAAAATAGGTCGCGGCATAAAGTTCCTTTCGTCCATGTTGCGTTGGGGTCATGGAGAGAAGCGTGGATGCGAGTTCTTCTTTGATTTGCAGCAAATCCACAGTCCAGTGCTTCCTGAAAGATGAGATCGGTAAGGATGCGCAGGAGAGCGGAATTTTCATATCGATTTTGATAGGAAGATACCGCTTCCAATTGTGCAATTTCTTGAAACATCAATGCAGCTTGCTCTTGGACTGTTTGGGGAAATTCTGGCGCAGTCTTTAGGTCTTCTTGAAACAATTCAAGAAGATAATATACAAGATAGCGGTACGCGGGTGCCTGCTTTTGCGAAAGCAGATCCAGTAATGCGCTTGCTTTCGGAGAAGAAGAGATGGTTTGCAGTTTCAAGAACAGATCATTCGGATCATTCACGAATTTATTTAATTGGAGATCTTCGTTATACAAGTGCTTTACGACTTGTACTTGTTCCTGTGTCAGCTTAGAATGAGCACAGCTTTGTAGTGTTGCCATACAATGATTCCTCCTAAAAACATCATAACAGATCAAATAAGGAAATTTTTTTATAATGGGATTTTTTTGTCTTGGTATAGAGATGCTTGTTATTCTTAGTATAATATAATTCGACATTTTTTCAATAAATTCCCGACTATTCATACAAATTTGTGTCAAAAAATTCGTCTATTTTCATTTTTTCGACTTCCGTTAATTATTAACGGAAGTTTTCTTTTTTCCGTCTGAGAAAAAAACGCGAAATTTTTCCGGTTATCCTAGAGGTACGAACACGAAAGGGTGATGACAATGAACACAAATCCATCGATGCACTGGGACGTTACAGCGGTGCGCAGAGCCGGAACCTATCACGAGACACGCGGCGAAGCATGTCAGGATTTTACTGCCGTTGCACACAGCGGCGCAGTGACGGCTATCGCGCTGGCAGACGGTGCGGGCTCCTGCTCCAGAGCAGAAGATGGCGCCCGCATTGCGGCGGAAATCACAGCACAGCTATTGGCGCGGGATGCGCAGCAATTGGAGAGCTTGGAAGATACCGACATCCGCTATCATGTGCTGATGACCGTGCGCATGGCGCTGGACGAATACTGTTGGGATGAGGATGTCTATCTCAAGGATGTCGGTTCTACGCTGCTCGCCGCCGCCGCGACGCAAAACAATTTGTTGGTGATTCACTTGGGAGATGGCTGGATTGCGCAGACCGATGACGCGCAAAATCGCACGTTTCTCTCGCTGCCGGAAAACGGTAGACGCAGAAATCAGACCTATCTCACGAGCATGATTCCGGTGCTGGAGCATGTGCGCGTGCAGCGGATACCCATCCAACACATGGACGCCGTGACGCTGTTCAGCGACGGCTGGGAGAAGGAACAGGTGCGCTATGACTTTGCTGAAATCGACGCCGCATTGGAACGGGGAGAGGTGGCAGAGCCGCATGTGGACGATGTGTCCGCGATACGCATGGCGAGAAAAAAATCTTCCCCTATGGCATAACAGCGTGGGCAAGCGTGTCTGCATATGCTATAATGAAATCAAAAGACAAATGGGGGATACGTTATGACGACGATTCACATATTCCTTGGTTCCTCTTTGGACGAGCTGCGCTTGGACAGAGAGGAAATGGGCAACTATGTCCGAATGCTCAACGATGTTTATATAGACCGCGGCGTATATATCAAGCTGTATGAGTGCGAGTATGAAAACGCGGCAATGGTCAAAGGGCGCAAGCAAGAGGAATACAACGAGGAAATCCGACAGTCGGATATTTTTCTGGTGCTGTTTTACAACAAAGCAGGACAGTACACCATCGAAGAATTCCGCGAGGCATATAAGCAGTTTCAGAGCACCGGCGCACCGGCAATCTTGACCTGCTTCCGGCAGGGAGAGGGCTATGCTCCGGATCAGAGCGTGCTGGAGTTTATGAATGAGCTGGACGAACAGATCGGACACTATTTTAAAAGATACACGCATATTGATTCGGTCAAGCTGACGCTGCTGCTGCAGATGAAGCTCATGAAGCTGGATGTTCCGATTGAACTGGAAGAATCCGCGGTGACGGTTGGCGGAAAGCAGCTTTTGACGCTAGAAAATATTCCGATGTGGGCGAAAAATGCCGATTTCCAGAGCTTGAAGGAGCGGTATCAGGCGTGTGAGCGGGCATATCTGGACGCAAAGGCCGCAACGACTGATCCGGTGACAGATCCTGTCTTTTTGCGGGCAAGCGAACAGTGGAACGAAGCGAAAAAAGCCCTGCGCGAGTTGGAGCAGGAACTGTTTTCGATTGCGCTCAAAATCGAGGAGAAAAACAACGACGGCACACTGACCGAGCGCCAGCGCAAAGCCTATGAACTCATGGAACAGGGCGATTCAGAGGGCGCAGGGAAAATTATGGATCTGCGCGAAATTCTGGATGATGCCAAGGACACAGAGGCTTGGAAACAACAGGAACACGAAAAAGTGGATCAGCAGGCAAATAAAAAACTGGAACAGAACGTGCAGGAATTGCTTCTAAGAATCGAAATTCTGAAAACACAGGTGCAGAACCCCAGTCGATTTGAGGAAATTCAAGAGACTTTCGAGGAAGCCGTCGGCATAGAAAAACGCAATCATCTGAAAAAAATCGCCATGCGGAAATATGTGTTGTATTTATATGACCAAAACGACTATAACGATGCCATTCCGCTGGCAAAACAGTATTTGAACGATGTCGAACAACATGGCGATAAAAAGCAGATTGCAGGTGCAGCCAATATGTTGGGGCTTTTATATCACGATACGAACCGGTTGGAATCGGCAGAGCAGGAATATCTCCGAGTAAAGAGGAGACGAGAACAATTAGCAGATGCGCTAAGGAGAGGAGAAGATATTACTATTGGTTCTACGGACAGTCAAACATTAGATACTTCGACTGCCGATGCTATAGCAGCTTTACGGGCTCAGTTAGCTGGTGGCGGTGAGCTTATGGTTAATACTGATGGGACGATACTTAATCCATCTGATCCATCTGCACATTGTGGTTCTAGTGATGGATTCATGCCGGTAGACAAGGCTTGTGTTGCAGGAGATGGTACGACCAACTGGTATAACGGGAATAGTCTCCGAGTGCCTGATGGAAAACTAGCTGGTGGATACGGAATGTGCAGAATTTGTGGAACTGTTTTTAACCAGACAACCAATTACTGCCCCGAATGCGGAACGAAGGTCGTTATTGAAAAGCCACCAGTAACATTAGATAAGGTTCAGTTTTCTGCTGTTGCTCCTAAAACATTTGTCAAAGGAGATTACTCTGTAATAGAGATCATGATGTATGAGGAAGCGTTTCGTCATGTAGTTCGAGAAGCTATTAAAAATGCAGATGATCCGGTGAAAGAAACGAGATCTGGGATTCTGGCTGCTGAAAGAAAAGCGAAAATAACGATTATACTTTCCTCACCAGATTTTGAAATTGCGGATAATGTTGAGAGTCAAATTTGGGAAGGTGGTTATTTAAACTTTAGTTTTGCAGTCGAAGTCCCAGAACAATATATGAAGAAACGGATTTTATTTATGGCTTCGGTTTATATCAATGACATAATTGCGACAAGACTTAAATTTATAGTGAAGTGTAAAACATTTATAGAACAGAAAATCGAATTGACTAGAGATGATGTTTTATCGGCATTTGTATCCTATGCTAGCCAAGATCGTAATCGTGTTGCCATGATTATTCAAGGAATGAAAAAAGCTCGTCCGGACATGGATATTTTCTTTGACGTGGAGAGTTTACGCAGTGGTGATAATTGGGAAAAGGCATTATGGCGTGAAATTGATAAAAGAGATGTTTTGTTTCTTTGTTGGTCAAAATATGCCAGAGTTTCAAAGTGGGTAGATGCTGAATGGAGATACGCTTTTAAAAATAAAGGTGTAGATAGCATTGAGCCCGTTCCGATTGATCCGCCTGAAAGCTGCCCACCACCAGATGAACTTAATTGTAAGCATTTTAATGATAAGTTACTCTACATTATTAATTCAAATGGCACTTGAACATTTTCATAGGGGATAGAAATCTTTTGGCTGTTGAATTTTGATCCGTTCTGAGATGAGAAGAATAAATAAGGCAAAAACAAATAGTCGCTTTTAAGCGGCCGACTGTAATGCAGTTATAAATGCTACTTAAACCACTGGTAAAACCAGTGGTTTTTATTTTTCCCATCTGAGAAAAAAACGCAGGAATTCCTCGTTTATACTAGAATCACGAAGAGGGAAAGCGTTCACATCGTATGTGAACGATGCATCCGTGATTCGCAGGACGCGAAAAAATCGGATTGAAAAAAATTTTCCCGAATTCGCATGAGACAATATACTCACAAACCACCCGACACAAGAAAGGATGTTGAACCATGAGAAACACAAAGGAATGGATGCCGAATGAGACCGGCAATGCCGACGCAGAACGCCGTTATGTAGCACACCTGCCGGTACTGTTTGAACTGGACACTTCGGGCTCTATGGAAGGAGAGTCCATTCGCCTGCTGAATGAGGCAATGGCCAAATTCCGAGACGAAGTGATGCGTGTACCGGAGACCCGCGCCCGCATGGACATTGCGGTGATTGCGTACAACTCCACGCCGGAGCTGGTCACGAACTTCACGGATCTGGACAGCTGGCAGCCGACAACCCTGACCGCGGGCGGCTGCACGGATACGGCTGAAGCGATGCAGTACGCAATGGATTGCATTGATGAGTATCGCAGCCGTCAGAGCGAGGCGGGTATTCAGGTGTATCGCCCGATTCTCGTACATATTTCGGACGGTGCCTCGACGTCCAGCGAGGAGGATACGCAGAGAGCACTGGATCGTGTCCATGCTCGGATGCGTGCGACCGGAGGTACGAACAAGCTGAAGATGTGGAATTTCTCCACCTGCGATAACGAGACCTGCCTGCGTCAGCTGATGGCGTATTCGCCGTTTACCGTAAAGGTGCAGGACAGATGCTATAAGGATGTATTTAACTGGCTGGCAGAGTCTTTTGTCATTATCTCGTCCAGCACACTGGTGGTGGGAGCGGACGGTCAGCTCGAGGAAGAACAGCAGACACCGCCGCCGCTGCCGAAAGGCATGTCGCTGGTAAAGCTGTTTAACGCCTGACGGAACAAACCAACGCCGGAGGCCCTTTCGAGTCTCCGGCACACGCAGAGAGGAGAACAAGCATGAGAATCTATCAAGCGACCGCAGCGGGAAGAAAACACACAGAGGCCGGAGAACCGAATCAGGATTGGTGTAAAGCGGTTTCCCTTTTCAACGGATTTGCGGCAGCGGCGGTGCTGGACGGTGTTTCCAGTGTGCCGCATGCCGAGCGCGGTTCAGAGATTGGCGGAAAGGCATTTCTCAAGGCTGTGGAAATCGGTCTGGAGCCGTATCGAACGGAAATGGCTGATCGCATCACAGACGAAAAAATGCGCGAGATTCTGCGCAATGCGGCAGTCGTTGCGTGGAACGCGATTGTACAGCGGGCACAGCGCGAAGGGGAGAGAACCTATGCGACAACGCTGCACGGCGTGATTTTCCACGAGTCGAGCCGCACGGCGTGGGTGCTGCACGCCGGTGACGGCGCGGTACTTGCGCTGCACATGGACGGCACATTCATTTCAACCGAAACGAAAAAGCACACCGGTGAGATTGCCGGCTCTGTCATTCCGCTGACCGGCGGAGAGCAGCATTGGGAGTACATCAAGTTTGAACAGGTCAGCACGGTCATTCTGACAACAGATGGTCTGCTGCCGCTGTTGCAGCCGACCCTGCTCAGCAGATTCGGGGATTTGCTCGCCTATCCGCAGGCGGTGCTGCCGCTTGTCGATGAGCGCGGATATACGGCACCGGAAACACCGCAGACCTTTGTCGATGAATTGGTCGGACAGAATCTCTCCTATGCCGATCATCGCAGACGGCTGGAAAAGCTGCTGATGGCGTGCGGCTGCACGGCGGATGCTGTGGATGACATGCTGACACAGATGCGGCACGGAGATTTTTCCTATCTGCTGCAAATGGGCAGAGATGACAGAACACTGGTTGTTTTGCAGGCAGAGGGCGAAAGCGTTCGCTATCCCAATGGATTTTTGGGAGAACCAAACTGGGAAAAACTGGAAGAACGGCGCAATGCCGTCTTGTATCGGCAGGCGTAACGACAGACAGGAGGACAAGAGCATGCAGTACCATACGAAAACACAGCGATTTACTATTTCCGAACAGGAGCCGTACAAAAGCGGCGCAGAGGGAAAGGTGTACAGCAAAGGCTCTGTGGTCGTCAAGCTGCTGCACAAGCCCTATCGGGAGGTGTATGACAAGCTGGCGTATTTGATTGCCCATCGTCCTTCTGCACCGAGAGAACGGCTGACGGCATGGCCGCAGGAAATTGTGTATGACAGAAGCAATCGGTTTTGCGGCTACACCATGAGGAACATCGAGGGACGGCCGCTGTCTGAGGTCATGGAGCTTTTTGTCGAAAAGTGGGATAAAAGCTATTTGATGTATTTCGCGCTGTCGTTGATTCGCTGCGTGGACAATATTCACGCGATGCGTTTTTGCATTGGAGATTTCAACCCGAATAATTTTATCATTGATATCAAAACAGGGGATATCATCCGGATTGACATTGATTCCCTGCACATTGCAACTCTGACAACATATTTTCCGTGTCAGACGATGCATCCGGAATACAGTATGCCGGAGATTTTGAAACAGATGCAGGCGCGCGGCATTCAGGAGCCGGGAAAGCTGCCCAAGCGATGCAGCTATACCAAAGAGGCAGATTGTTTTGCCTTGTACACCATGGTGTTTCGCCTGCTCAATCGAGGCATTCACCCGTGTCATGCGCAGCCGGTAAAGAAGGGGGAAGCCGTCCCGCTGGATCTGATGTGCATGCAGCAGGGCATCCGGCCGTATTTTGTCCCGCACGCGGACTACAAGCTGCCGGAATGGGCGCCGCCGCTGACGTTTATGCCCATTCCGGTACGTGCTTTATTTCAGCAGTGCTTTGGCAGGGGATGGGACCATCCCAACGAACGGCCGTCTGCAAAAAAGCTGTATATGGCGATTGAGGAATGGTATAACAGCGTGTGCAAACGCGCTTGAATGTGCTATAATCAAACCAACAGGTATGAAAATCGGAGAGAAGGAGTATTTCGATGATTGTACAAAAGAAACACGGAAAGACCGTCCGCGCCTATGAATTGGGCGCGGGCACGGAAGCAGAACAGCGCATGATGGCAGAGGGCAAGCTGCTGGCGCATCCGGACGGCAGCTATGAGCTGTTCTCGCAGGAGACCGGCGAGCACGGCGAACGCGCAAAAGCCGGAGACTTTTTCAAGATTGACAGCACAGATCAGCCGTATCCCAACGCACGCGCATACTTTTTGAGCAACCACAGGCCGCTGGACGAGCCGGACACCTACGAACAGATTCCCAAGCCGCTGCGGGCGTGGTGCATTGAAGAGCCGATGTGCGAAGAAATCTGCTGGTTACAGGCGCAGGGAAGGCTGTGCATTCACGAGCAGGATGCGGCGCATTATTTCTCTGCCGAGCTGTGGGGGACACTGGAGCGCACGCCGAAGGACAGCGTCCTTGTGTTTTATTCCACCGAGCACGATGAGCACGGCGAGATTACCGATGTCGATTTCAATTTTGTCGCGCGGGACGAGTTTGAAAAGACCTATGATATAGTAGATAAATACAGCTTGATGACATAAAACAACCTCCGGCGGTTCACGTGTGAACTGCCGGAGGTTGTCATACACTGCCTTGCGCTCGTTTGTTACTTTCGATCTTGCTTGTCCGAAGCAATCCGCTGTTCATACTGTCGGGTAATGCTCTGGTACAGCGCGTCCTGCTCGATGGCATATCGGGTTGTGACGATTGGCTTTTGACCGCGGCGGAAGATGTCAACCTGTCCGATTGGCATATACAAAACCTCGTCAAGCGGCGTATTCAAACGGAGACTGATGTTCTGACAGGTTTTCAAATCCATACCGCCCATATATACGTAGGTATCGCAATTGTTAATAATCGTGGTTGCCTGCTGATAGCCGTACATGGCCTCCAATTGAGATTCGGATTGCAGCAAAATAACAGTAGAAAGCTGTTTTTCGCGGAAAATACTGATATATTCCGGAAAATTCAAAATTTGCGAACCGGTAGCAAAATCATCACACAATACGCGAACAGGAATAGGAAGTTTTCCGTCCGGCTGCTGCTCCGCAAATTCAAACAGCTGTTTAAATGCAAGTCCGTAAAACAGATTGACATAGCAGCTCAATGCCGGATTGACAGCGCTGGTTGTGACAAACAAAACCGTCTTGCGCTGCGCCAGCTTTTTGAAGTTCACTGTTTTTTTGGAGGAAATGGCACGGCGAATATCCGGCGTAAAAATCGAATCAATCGCGGTGTTTAAGGTGCCGAACACGCAGCTCGCCGTACGCAGCGGCAGCTGACAAAAAGAGTGCCAGCAGGACACCGCAAAACAGGAAGGACGCTTTTTCGCAAGCTGTGCAAATGCTGAATCATAATTCGTTGTGATTTGACTGCCGGATTCCGAATAGGTCAAATTGTTGTGCATATGCAGGACGTCGGCAAAGGTCGGATGTTCCTTGGTCTCCAATACATAGCCGATGAACGCGCAGAACAGAGAAATCGCGGCATTGTCCCAATAAGGATCGGCATGCGTTTCCAGTTTGGGGGCACTGGCTTTGACGATGGCCTGTGCAATAAATCGGATGTCCTGATAGCTGCGGACGTATGCCAACAAATCAAAACCGACCGTTCCGGCGGTGGGATTGACAAAGTTCAAATCCTGCACGAGATATCCGCGCGATGTAAACAACGGCTTGTATTTTTCGATAATACGGCGTTTGGTGACGGTGATAATCAGACTGGAATGCTGCGTGGACAGCAGCAGCGGCTCAGAAATCGACATGGTTTTGCCGGAGCCGGAGCCGCCGACCACCAGAACATTGTTGTTGAGTCCGGTTTCCTGACAATCTGTCGAATAGGTGCACCGTTCGCCGAGAATAATGGTATCCGTGTTCATATCATGTCCTCCCGTTTTTATATCATATGTTCAAAGGAACAGATTTCATCACACAGTCCGGCGTCAACTGCTTCTTCCGCCGTGAAATAATGATCGAAGCTGGTCATCTGTTCGATCTCCTCCACGCTTTTTCCTGTGTGCTTGGACAAAATCGCGTTGATTTTTGCTTTTGTCTCGAGCAGACTGTCAGAGATAGACTTGAGAGACGAGGCATTGCCGCCGACCTGATTGCCGAGCAGCGGCTGATGCAGCATCAGTTCGCCATGCGGCAGAATATATCGTCCGTGCATGCCGCACGCGATGAGAATTGCCGCCATGCTGTATGCTTTGCCGGCACAGTACATGCGAATCGGTGCCGTACTGGACTGAATCACGTCGTACATCAGCAGACCAGAATTGATTTCTCCGCCGCAGGAATTGACCATGACGTCAATTGGCTGATGTGCATCTTCCCGATTGAGGAACAATACCTGCTTGAGAAAGCTGCAGGCGGTTTCTGCGCTGATTTCCCCCTCGATGAAAATTTTTCGATGGGTCAGCAGCTGGGAGTCAGCCGGCATCAATGCGATGCCGGCGCTGGTTTTGATGGGAAACTGCATAGAACTACCTCCGTTTACTCGTCCGCACAATCTTCGTCATCGTCATCGAAAAGATCGGCGATAGAGTCAAACAATGCGCCGTCGATATCGTCCAGATCGTCCGGCTGCTCCGCGTCCGCTGCCGCATGCAGCAGGGAGCGGAGAGATTCGACGCCGTCCTCCGACTCGCAGGCACGGACAATGGCTGCCGGATTCAGATCGGAAAATATCGTGTGAACCATACCGGAGCCATAACGGTTAAACATGCTCGCCGGAACATAGACGCTGTTCCTGATGATTTCTCGTGTCGGCACGGCGTCGCCGTCACAGTCCACCGCCATGCGGAACCGGATTTCACCGTCGTGATAATCCATCTCGAAACAGCCGCGCGTCATTCCGTAGTTCGCACGGGTGATAAATTCCGCCATGCGCGCCAGTTCCTGCGCATCGTCGGTGTTGACGTTGAGCGGAGAGATGCACAGTACGCGGTAATGATCCTCGCGCACGGCGATGAAATAATCCACCGTGTTGAGTCTGCTGCGCGTGGACAGCGAGAAGTGGAAGGTGCCCTTTTCCTCACGGAACGTGTAGTGCCAGTCATCGTCATGGAGAAATTCCTGAATGGCGTCTGCGATTTTGGTAGAATACTTGCTCATCATGATACACTCCTTTAAAAATCCGTAGGTGTTTTCTGTATATATAGCGTATCATGAGAAAACGAACGAATTTTTTTGAAAAGGAAAAAAGCTGGCACATAGGAGAGATGATTCTGTAGGAGGGAAATTAGTATGTATGACGTTCAGAGAGATGCAAACGTGTTGTGGGAGTATCATCATCTCCATCAGCCCCTGCAAAAGGCGGATTGCATTCTTGGTTTTGGCAGTCATGACCTGCATGTTGCGGAACGGGCAGCCGCGTTGTATCTTGCCGGATATGGGGAATACATTATTTTTACTGGTGGGTGCGGGCGTATCACCAAACAGATTTGGAACAAGCCAGAAGCAATGAAATTTGCCGAGATTGCAGAAAAATGGGGCGTTCCTCAAGAGAAAATTCTTACCGAATCGGAATCAACAAATACCGGAGAAAATATCCGCAATACAAAGATTCTGCTGGAGCAAAAACAGCTGTCGTTTTCCAATTATCTGGTTGTAGATAAACCGTTTAAGGAACGGAGAATCTATGCAACACTCAAGAAACAATGGAGCGACTTGGATTTTCGCGTAACCTCTCCGCAGAATACCTATGAAGAATATTACCGGTATTATCAGCAATCGGAGCAACTGCATGTCGAGGATTTTCTCAATATCCTGGTCGGTGATTTGCAGCGCATTGATCTGTACGGCAGGAATGGATTTCAGATCCCGCAGGAGATTCCGCCTGACGTGTGGGCAGCATATCGGAGATTGGTAGACGCTGGATTTGATAATCCGATAATCATACAGTTCAAGGACTATATCGTAAATATCTTCCACGGAGATATGGGACAGTCCTACTTCAAGAACGATTCCGTTAACCACATCATCGCAGGCACTATAGGAAAATCAGCGCTGCTTATGCTCAACACCGTGGTGCTGGCAGTTGCACTCAGCCTGCTGTTCGGTGTAATTGCCGCAGTAAATAACGGCAAGCTTGCCGATCGGCTGATATCGGGAATTTCCGTAGTGTTCCAGTCAATGCCAAACTACTGGGTTGCAACGATGCTTATACTGCTTGTCTGTGTAAAGCTGAACCTTCTGCCTTCCATGGACTACAAGGGCTACATAAGCACAGTGCTTCCGTCAATAGTTCTGGCGCTGCCGGTAATGTCCGTTATGATAAAGAACATAAGGCTCAGCATGATCGACAGCCTTAATCAGGACTTTGTCAAGGCAGCCAGAGCAAGAGGCGTGCATAAGATGAGCGCACTTTTCAGATACGCTCTCAGAAATTCGCTTATCCCTCTTCTCACTGTCCTCGGCGGTCAGCTGGGATTCCTTGCAGGAAGCATAGTTGTTATCGAGTATGTATTCAGCTATCCCGGCATCGGCTATGAGATACTCAATGCCATCAACAGACGTGACTATAACCTGGTACAGGGTCTTATAATCGTATTTTCCACATTCTTTATCGTGGTCAATATGCTGATAGATATCGGCTACGCATATCTCGACCCGAGAATTCGTAAGGCACAGGGGGATTTGTAATATGACTGATGTAAGATCAAAAGCAGTAAATTCAAAGCCCGCAGCTGCTTCGGGCGGAGGAAAGGTCAAGGCCTTCTTCAAGTATATCGGCAAAAACAAGATGTTCTGCATAGGAATGCTTATCGTTATAATCGCCGTTCTTTCGGCAGTTCTGGCACCTGTCATCGCTCCCTGCGATCCGCAGCAGATGACGCCCTCCATAAGACTTACCAAGCCTTTTACGGACAGCGAGCATATTCTGGGCTGCGACGCAATGGGCAGAGACATTTTCAGCCGTATCCTTTACGGTCTGCGCACATCTCTCCTTATCAGTATAGGCGGCGTTGCGCTGGCACTGGCTATAGGCGTAGTGCTGGGCATTATCTCGGGCTTTTCACACCCCAACTTCATCGACACCCTGATAATGAGAATAACCGATATTCAGATGGGCTTCCCGTTCATCGTGCTGGCTATCATTGCGCTTACCTTGTTTGAACCCAATCCTCTGAGCATCATCATAGTGCTGAGCCTTTCCGCATGGCCCGCTTATGCGAGAGTTGTGCGCTCCAGTGTTATGATGCAGAAGGACATGGACTACATAGCAGCCGCAAGAATGATGGGTGCAGGCAAGCTGAGGATCGCCGTAAAATATGTAGGCAAGAACCTTATGCCTGCGATCCTTCCCGTACTTCCTCTTGATATCGCAGCAATGATAATCAACGAGAGCCTGCTGAGCTATATGCAGCTCGGCATCAAGTCGCCCTCCATATCTCTCGGAAACATTATGGCGGACGGCAGACAGTACATCTCTACCGACTGGTGGATAACCGCTATCCCCGGTATCGTAATTATGATAATGGTACTGGCGCTGAACTTTGTAGGCGACAGTCTCCAGACAAAGCTTGACCCCAAGCTTCGCAAGTAAGGAGGGAACATCATGGACGTTAAAAAAGCTGAGATCGGCGATGTTCTTTTAAAAGTAACGGGTCTCAAGACCTATTTCAAGATAAACGAAAACCTTACCGTAAAGGCCGTTGACGGAGTTAACTTTTCGCTGAAAAAGGGGCACGTTCTCGGCATCATCGGCGAGAGCGGCTCGGGAAAGAGCGTTACCTCCCGTTCCATTATGCGTATCGTTGACGAGCCGGGCTATATCGCAGGCGGAACCATTGAGTTTGGCGGCGAGGATATTCTTAAAGTCAGCGAGAAGCGTATGAGCGAGATCAGGGGCGGGGAGATATCAATGATATTCCAGGACCCTACCACCTCCTTCAATCCTTACCTTACCCTTGGCAGCCAGCTTACGGAAGCATACCTTGTTCACAAGAAGGGCGCTACCAAAAAGGAAGCCCATGACAAGGCTATAGAGGTATTGAAGCTTGTAGGCATACGCAACGGCGACGAGGTAATGAAGAAGTTCCCCTGTGAGTTTTCCGCAGGCTTCCGCCAGAGAATATTTATCGCCATGTCTATGATATGCGACCCGTCCATACTTATTGCCGACGAGCCTACCACAAGCCTTGGCATCACCATTCAGGCGGAGATAATCGAGGCTCTCAGCGAGCTTCAGAAGGAAACAGGCATTTCCATTATGATAATCACCCATGACTTCGGCGTTGTTTCCCAGTTCTCCGATGATATCTTTGTAATGTATGCAGGCCGCTGCGTTGAATCCTCACCAAAGAGAGATCTGCTTTTAAAGCCTGCCCATCCCTATACTGTCGGACTTATCCAGTCCGTACCACTGCTTGAAGCACGTAAGACAAAGAGACTGAAGTCCATCGAGGGCTTTCCTCCGAATATGGCAAAGCCTCAGCCCGGCTGCGCATTTGCTCCCAGATGTCCATATGCAAAGGACATCTGCCGCAAGGAAGTTCCCGAGCTGAAACAGATAGGCGAGGACAGATTCTGCGCCTGCCACTTCCCGCTTCTTGACTATAATACTGCCGACGATACGGTTCTTGAATAAGGAGTGAGCTATATGGATAAATCATATCCCATATTATCATGCGATAACATTGTTAAATTATATCCCGTAAGACGTGGACTGTTCAGCAAGGTAGTCGGCAACAAGCGTATCGTTGACGACGTTTCGCTGGAGGTCGAGGAGGGCAAGACCATTGCCCTTGTAGGCGAATCAGGCTGCGGAAAATCCGTACTGCTGAGAATAATCTCCGATATCGAAAAGCCCACTACGGGTACTGTAAGATTTCGTGGCTGCCCTCTGGACGAGCTTTATCCCGAGGACAGGGACGAGATGAAGAAAAGCGTTCAGATGATATTCCAGGATACCCTTTCTTCGCTTCACCCACGTTTTACCATTCAGGAGTCCATTGAGGAGCCTTTGAAACTTTCGGGCGTATCAGACCCCGCTGAAAGAATGGCTATCATCAAAAAGACCTTTGATCTTATAGGTCTTGATACCGACTTTCTTACCAGATATCCTCACCAGCTTTCGGGCGGTCAGAGGCAGCGTGCGGTAATAGCCCGTGCGCTGGTGGTAAATCCTAAGCTGCTGCTGGCAGATGAGCCTATATCCGCACTGGACGTATCACTGCAGGCTCAGATAATAAACCTGCTTATGGATCTCCAGAGCGAGCTTAACCTTTCGATACTGCTGGTTGCACATGACCTTGCGGTGGTTCGTCAGATCGCAGATGAGATACTTATCATGTACCTTGGTCATATCGTTGAGAGGGCAAAGAGCAAGGATATCTACAGCGATGCACGTCACCCTTATACCAAGGTGCTGCTCAAAGCGGCGCCCAGTATCAAAAAGGGCATAAACGATGAAGGCTTCAGCCTTGACCTTAAAGTCGGCGATACTCCGTCACCCGAAAATCCGCCCAAGGGCTGCCCGTTCTGCACACGCTGCATATATGCGGACGATGAGTGCATGGAAAAATGCCCCGAAAATGTGGAGGTTTCTCCCGGACATTTTGTTATGTGCAGCAAGTTCTGCGGATAATATTCATTGTACAGTACAGCGCCGTTCATATGAGCTATGAGCGGCACTGCTTTACAAGGAGGGGGAATATGTTTTTCAAGGAAAGAAAAGGTGCACTGCCTGCCTATATCATCACGCTGATAATATGCACAGCGCTGATGTTCATAATGAACACCTTGCAGGACAGCATTGCTTCAAACCATTATATAGACAGTCTTGATGAGATAATCGCAGGAAAAAACGCGGGCAATGTATGGTCGGAGATACAGTGGCTGATAGGGGAGATACCCGAGGGTCAGGTAATGAGAACATGGGTCTGCGGTGTTGTGATGATAATATTCACGTTCATCGGATATTTCTTTGAGCGGACAAATTCACGCTTCCGCGGCACTGATCTTGTTGGCGGCAGCGGTTATTTTATTCCCATGCTTCTTGTCAGTACGGGAGCAATGCTTCTTGCAAACCTTGTTTATCACAGGGCGACCATGAACGGCTGGGCAGCAACGTTCATATCCTTTTGCAGCCTTGCTCCGCTGCTTTTTACAATATACGGCGGCGGTGCAAAGAAGATCGCCACCGAGATGATTCTCGGAGGACTTGCCCCTGCGGGCTTCGGAGCGTATATTGCAATGCCGTACATAGTAAAGCCGCTGGGACTGCCCGCATTTGTATCCGCAGCTATCGGCATGGCAGTGACAGTGCCGCTGTGCGTCCTGCTTTGCCGACATCTTCCGTGGATGACGCCAATAGATATGAGCATATACAAAAGCTCTCCTGCGGATAACTGGAGCTTTTCGGACAGCAGACTGTATGTAAGGCGGCTGCTGGCAGACCCATCAGAGCTTATTTTCTGGGGAAGCAGCTGGGGAACAGTTGGAATGTATATCGGAGCAGTGCTGGCATGGTGGCTTGACCCGCTTGCTAACTCCTGTGCGGCGTATAAATTCCCCACAGTCATGTGCTGCCAGCTTATCACCATTGCCACAAGCATTTTTTTATGGTTCCCAAAAGTAAAGCGGGGAGAAAGCGCCTTTACATTTTCGGGCTTTGTAATAATCTCCGCATTCATAAACACCTACGAAATGAGCGTTCCTCTTATGATAATATCCATACTTGTTGCGGCAGTTTTTACACCGCTTACTGCAATGAAGCTTTATGAAAAAACAAAGCTCCGCAGCCTGCCGCCATGCTGTTCCACGCTGACTTCATTCTGTATTGTGTGTATCAGCTGGAGCCTGGTGCTGAGGGCAGTAACAATGTAAATAAAGATTTGAGCCTGCGGCGTAATTGCCTTAATTTAGATCTCTTGATGAATATTTATAGACTAATACTGCAGGTCAAATTTATGACAGCAGCTTCATATATGCTCAGCAGGCTGCAGTCATTTTGATTATGTATTGTTGCCTTTCAATCTCTCAGCCAGCCGTATAAGCCTATCCGCCTGTGTAATTGTTGCCTGTAAGGGGTCGCCCTCTCTGATACGCATAGTTCTCCTTATCTCTTTGGGAATGACCACTCTTCCGAGATCGTCGATTCTCCTGACAATACCTGTTGCTTTCATATTAAAAACCTCCTGATTTCTACATACTTTCCATAATTATGCTATATGGGTAGTATGTGGAAAAAAGGAGGAATTATACAATCTCTTTTTATTTTATTCTCTTACTTCGATACGTGGTCCGCCGATGCCTTTCACATAATCTTTGGTAATAGTGACATGTCCGATCATGTCATCCTTCGGAATCTGGTACATGATGTCTAACATCGTCTCTTCCAATATCGAACGCAGTGCCCGCGCCCCCGTCTTTTTCTCCACAGCCCGGTGGGCAATCTCAAGAAGTGCATCTTCATCAAAATCCAGTTTCACTCCGTCCATGGCAAATAATTTTTTGTACTGTTTGACGATTGCATTCTTCGGTTCTTTCAGAACCTTAACCAAAAGTTTCTCATCCATCTGCTGCAAAGCAAATACGATCGGAAGACGTCCGATAAATTCCGGAATCAATCCATAACTGCGGATATCTTCTGTCTCAACCTTGGAAAGAATATTCTCATCTTTGTCAAGATCATCTTTTAACTGTGACTCAAATCCGATATGACCATGTTTTGTCAAGCGGCGCTTGATCACATTTTCCAATCCCGGAAATGCTCCACCACAAATAAACAAAATATGGCGGGTATTGACTGTCGTCATCGGAACCATCGCATTTTTGCTGCTCGCTCCGACCGGAACTTCCACTTCCGCTCCCTCTAAGAGCTTTAACATTCCCTGCTGTACGGATTCCCCGCTGACATCTCTCTGGTTGGTATTT
>OQVL01000412.1_pt1 | contig 22134 bp, 18 predicted proteins | sample 1691501 | NCBI WGS metagenome assembly OQVL01 (sample SAMN03418253, study PRJEB22391) | human gut metagenome | biome: human-gut; feature: organic feature; material: feces | host: Homo sapiens | place: Tanzania | collected 2013-01 | reverse complement strand
TAAGCCTGCCGCTAGCGTTCATCCTGAGCCAGGATCAAACTCTTCTTTGTATATTTCTTATACTGCTTAGCTCTCCCCTGACATCCTAATTCCTTAAAAGAATTAACGCTCTCGATTTTATTGTTTCTCGGTACTTGCTTGTACTTTCCTATCAGTCTTGTCAATGATCTTTCTTGTCTTCGGCGCTAAAAAAACCAGCCTCTCAGCTGATGTCCGAACCCCGCACTTTCGTTTGGGATTGCAAAGGTACTAACTTTTTTCTTTTCTCCAAACTTTTCTGCAATCTTTTTTGAAAAAAATTTCAAAAAAACCGAAAAGCTCGTCCCTCTGTCAAACTCCCTCTTCAACGGGGCTGCAAAGGTACGAACTTTTCGGCAACTTCCAAATTTATTTTTTAAATTTTTTGGAAAATCTTGAATACCCTACCAGTTCTTCCTCACGAAAGTCCAGTCCGGATAGAATTTGGCCTCGTATTCGTCATCCAGGAACATGGCAGACTCCCCTACCTTGCCCTTAAGCTGCCAGTCGAGCCACTTGCGTGCCGCAACCGCATACGGACCGCCGTTCTTCTCATAATATGTTCCGGAATGTCCGTCAAGCGAATTTGCCATCACTATCGGAAGAGTCTTTATATTGTCATAATCTCCCTGTGCATTCTTGAAAGCTATATCGACAGGGCCGCCTATCATATAGAACATAGGAGTATGAAGATTCTCAAGACTTGCTTTCGAAGCTCCCTGCATGCTGTTTTCACCGATTCCGGTATTAAGCATCACGCATGTCTTGATTCTTGGATCATGGGCAACGGCAAGCACCTGCGCTCCACCGCATGACTGACCCATGGCAGCGACTTTGTCCAAATCTATAAGATGATAGTATTCGCTTTCGGCATTAGCATTCTGATCCGTTATCCAGTCAAGAGCCTCAAGCATCTGGCGAGGATATGTACGGAAAGGAGCCGGTGCGGCCGCAGCTTTCTTCTTGCTCTTCGACGCCTTCTTCATTTCGGCCATAACAGCGGCGCGGGCAGCTTCCCTCTCCGCTCTCTGGGCGGCAAGTTCCTCTTCGGTATAGGCAAAAACCCTCTCACCGTTACCCATTACAAGAACTTCCTTAGTGGAAGGATAAGCTCCTCTGACAACCCCTTTCCATTGGTTGTAGAATTTCTCGTCCGAATACTCCTCGTATGGCCCTATTGCCATAATGACATAACCGTACGACGCCACTTCACTCAAAAGACGGCTCATCTCCAAGCTGTTGTTCACACATGCGCCATTGGCATAGAGGATAACAGGAAGCTTTCCGCCATTTTCCTTTGCCGCAGCAGCAAGGTTCGCCGGACGATAAATAACATGTGTAGGCAAACCGGCATCACCCACAGCAATGGACTTGAACGGTCCGGTACCGCCGTTTTCGATTACTTGCCGGTCAGTCGTCTGAGCATAGCAGGCGACAGTTAAAAGGATGGCCGCAGAAGCCAGAATCTTTTTAAAATCCATAAGTCAATTGTTTTTAATAATTCTCGCTAAATTACAAAAAAAAGGATTACCCTCGACAGGCAATCCCTAATTATCAAAATTATTACAACTGTATCACTACATCATACCGTCAGCCGGCATGGCAGGAGCGGCAGGAGCCGGCTCTGGGATATCCACAATACCACACTCGGTAGTAAGGAACATTCCGGCCACTGACGCAGCGTTCTCAAGAGCCACACGAGCCACCTTGGTAGGATCAATCACACCAGCCTCGAACATGTGTACATATTCGTCTGTCCTGGCATTGTATCCGAAATCATCCTTACCTTCACGAATCTTCTGAATGATTACAGAACCGTCCACACCTGCATTGGCGGCAATCTGACGAAGCGGCTCCTCAATAGCCTTGGCTACGATATGGATACCGGTAGTCTCGTCCTCATTATCTCCCTTAAGACCGGCAAGAGCCTCTGCTGCACGGATGTATGAAACTCCACCTCCTGGCAGATAACCCTCTTCCACCGCAGCGCGGGTCGCATTGAGGGCATCCTCCACACGGTCTTTCTTCTCTTTCATCTCAACCTCGGTAGTAGCACCTACATAAAGGACAGCCACACCGCCGGAGAGCTTTCCGAGACGCTCCTTAAGTTTCTCCTTGTCGTACTCTGAGGTAGAAGTCTCTATCTGCTTGCGGATTGAATCCACACGCTCCTTGATGGCTTCCTTATCACCCTTACCGCCTACGATGGTGGTATTCTCCTTTGTGATGGTGACTTTCTCAGCCTTACCGAGCATATCTGGAGTTGCGTTCTCAAGAGTGAAACCTCTCTCTTCGGAAACCACGATTGCACCGGTAAGGGTGGCAATATCCTGAAGCATCTCCTTGCGACGGTCACCAAATCCAGGAGCCTTGACGGCAGCTATCTTGAGTGCGCCACGAAGCTTGTTCACAACAAGAGTGGTAAGAGCCTCGCCATCAACATCTTCTGCAATGATAAGCAACTCCCTGCTCTCACGAGCGATAGGCTCAAGTATAGGGAGAAGATCTTTCATTGAAGAAATCTTCTTATCGCAGATAAGTATTGAAGGGTTGTTGAGATCGGCCTCCATCTTATCTCCGTTGGTCATAAAATATGGAGAAATGAATCCGCGGTCGAACTGCATTCCCTCTACGACCTTGACTTCAGTCTCGGTACCCTTAGCCTCTTCAACGGTAATCACACCGTCCTTGCCGACCTTAGCCATGGCATCAGCGATAAGTTTGCCGATATATCCGTCATTGTTGGCAGAAACGGTTCCGACCTGCTCAACCTTGGAATAGTCGGTGCCCACCTGCTGGCTACTCTTCTTGAGTTCAGCCACAACTGTTGACACAGCCTTGTCTATACCACGCTTCAGGTCCATAGGATTGGCACCTGCAGTGACATTCTTAATGCCCACATTGATAATGGCCTGTGCGAGAACAGTAGCGGTGGTAGTACCGTCACCGGCCTGCTCATTGGTCTTGGAAGCGACTTCCTTAACCATCTGCGCACCCATATTCTCGAATCTGTCCTTGAGCTCAACTTCTTTGGCTACGGTAACTCCGTCCTTGGTAACCTGAGGAGCACCGAACTTCTTATCAATAACCACATTGCGTCCCTTAGGACCAAGTGTAACCTTAACTGCGTTTGCAAGAGAGTCCGCACCGACCTTCATCTTGGCGCGAACATCCGCATCGAATTTTATTTCTTTTGCCATAATAACTATCTCCTATTTCATTACACAATAGCCAGAATATCAGACTGCTTTACGATAAGGTATTTCTTATCTTCAAAAGTAACCTCAGTTCCGGCATACTTGCCATAGATGACCTGATCACCGACTTTCACCTCCATAGGCTCGTCTTTCTTGCCAGGACCGGCAGCAACTACGGTTCCCTGCTGTGGTTTCTCTTTTGCGGTGTCAGGAATATACAACCCCGCCGCTGTTTTGGTCTCTGCCTCCTTAGGCTCGATCAGAACTCTGTCTGCTAATGGTTTGAGCATAATTGTATGTTTTTAAAATTTATTCTCATAACCGGTACAATCACCGGACAGCAGTCATAAAATCAAGGTCCGTGCCAATGACAATTTGTCAGAGCAATTGTTTGCAAAAATGCCACAGCACAACTCCGGCGGAAACGGAAACGTTAAGAGAATGCTTGGAGCCGAATTGAGGAATTTCCACGGCGCAATCCGATGCATCCACCACATCCTGGCTTACACCGTCAACCTCATTGCCGAACACCAGAGCATAGCGTTCGCCCTTCCGGGGAACGAAATCCTGAAGCTGAACAGCGTTGTGCGTCTGTTCCACGCTCACAACCACATAGCCCTCATCATGAAGCCGTTGCACCAAGGAAACGGTATCTTTTTCATGCACCCACGGCATGCTGAGCTCGGCACCGAGCGCGGATTTGTGCATCTCCGCTGAAGGAGGAAACGCGCAGATTCCACATAAATACACACAATCCACCTTGAAAGCGTCGCTGGTACGGAAAATACTGCCGATGTTATGGGCACTACGGATATTGTCAAGCACCACCACGGTTCCTGAAGGTGGCAGAGACGCATAATCATCAGGCCTGATGCGGCCAAGTTCGATATTTAGCAATTTAGGGTCTTTCATAATAGCAAAGGTACGTTTTTTATGTTATATTTGTCTTTCCATACAATAACATGTTATGAAACAGGATATTCAAATTACGGATCTTATCAAAAAAGAAAAAGACCGTCAGGAATCGGGGCTTGAACTCATCGCTTCCGAAAACTATGTCACAGACGAAGTATTGAGAGCCATGGGCTCCATCTGCACCAACAAATACGCAGAGGGCTACCCAGGCAAGAGGTACTACGGAGGATGTGAGGTAGTGGACCAGATAGAGCAGCTCGCGATAGACCGGTTAAAGCAAATCTATGATGCGGAATGGGCCAACGTACAGCCTCATTCCGGTGCCCAGGCCAACATGGCGGTCATTATGTCTATCCTCAAGCCGGGAGACACGTTCATGGGACTGGACCTGAGCCAGGGAGGCCATCTCACACATGGTTCTCCGGTCAACACCTCAGGTATTCTCTATCATGCCGTAGCCTACGGGCTGAATCCTGAGACAGGTTTGGTGGACTATGACGAGATGGAAAGAAAGGCCCGCGAATGCAAGCCGAAGCTCATCATAGGAGGAGCCTCCGCCTATTCACGCGAATGGGACTATGAGCGGATGAGGAAGATTGCCGATGAGGTTGGCGCCATTCTCTGGATAGATATGGCACACACGGCAGGACTCATTGCAGCCGGTCTTCTGAAGAACCCTGTAAAATATGCACACATTGTAACTTCCACCACACACAAGACCCTTCGTGGTCCGCGCGGAGGCATCATCCTTATAGGCAAGGATTTCGACGATCCTCTCGGCCGCACCACACCAAAGGGTGTCGTCAAGAAGATGAGTCAGGTGCTGGATTCCTCCGTATTCCCTGGCATCCAGGGCGGTCCGCTCGAGCATGTGATTGCAGCCAAGGCCGTAGCATTCTTCGAGGCCATGCAGCCTGAATTCGTAGATTACCAGGAGCAGGTAATGGCCAACGCAAAGGTAATGTGCGACGAATTCATAAAGAGAGGCTACAAGATTGTCAGCGGCGGCACGGACAACCACCTTATGCTGGTGGACCTCAGAGGCAAATTCGAAGCCCTCAACGGACGTATCGCCGAGACTCAGCTTGAGCATGCAAGCATCACGGTCAACAAGAACATGGTTCCATTTGATACCAGAAGCGCATTCCAGACCTCAGGTATCAGAGTCGGAACTCCTGCCATAACTTCCCGCGGATTCGTCGAGAAAGATATGGTCGAGGTCGTAGCCTTGATTGACGAGGTGCTCACATCATGCAACGCCCACATCGAAGCGCTTAGCCTCAAGACGGGCGAGACTCCTACTCCTGAGCAGGTCAAGAGCCTTGAAGAGCACAAGGCCGTTCTGGAGAATGTCAGAAAGAAAGTCTATCAGATGACGGCCGGAGTGCCACTCAACAAATATTAATAGTAAGATCCAAAAAAATGGAGACGCCCCCACGGACGTCTCCATTTTTCATATAGCATATCAGAAACTACAGCGTACGCTTAATCTCGACAATCTGGAATGCCTCGATGACATCTCCGTCCTTAATGTCGTTGTATCCGGCGATGCTGAGTCCACACTCTCTTCCGGCTATAACCTCCTTGACAGTATCCTTTCCCACCTGGAGAGAACCAAGTTCTCCGGTATAGACCACAATGCCGTCCCTGATGAGGCGGACCTTGGATTTCTGAACCATTTTTCCGTCCCTGACAAGACATCCGGCGATGGTACCCACCTTGCTGATTCGGAAGGTCTGCTTAACTTCGGCGGTAGCAATGACCTCTTCCTTCTTCTCAGGCTCGAGCATACCCTCGATACCATCCTTGACTTCATTGATACAGTCATAGATGACGGAGTACAGACGAATTTCAATGCCTTCACGATCGGCAGCCTTGCGAGCATCCACGGTAGGACGTACCTGGAATCCCACAATAACGGCATCCGATGCCTCGGCAAGAAGAACGTCAGACTCGGAGATTCCTCCGACAGCCTTATGGATTACGTTCACCTTAACCTCTTCGGTAGAAAGTTTGATAAGGGAATCTGACAACGCCTCCACAGAACCATCCACATCTCCCTTTACGATAATATTCAGCTCCTTGAAATTGCCGATAGCTATACGACGGCCAATCTCTTCGAGCGTCATGTGCTTCTGGGTCTTTATACCCTGAATTCGGAGCAGCTGTTCGCGTTTGTTGGCGATATTCTTGGCTTCCTTCTCATCGGCAAGAACATTGAACTTCTCACCGGCGGCAGGAGCACCGTTCAGACCAAGTACGGAAACCGGAGTTGACGGACCGGCCTCAGTAACTTTCTGTCCACGCTCATTGAACATGGATTTCACCCTTCCGTAATAGCTTCCGCAAAGCACGACGTCACCCTGACGCAGGGTTCCTTCCTGCACGAGTACTGTCGCAAGGTATCCGCGGCCCTTATCCAAAGAAGACTCAATCACCGCTCCGATGGCAGGTTTGTTAGGATTGGCCTTAAGCTCCAGTAGATCAGTCTCAAGAAGCACTTTCTCAAGCAACTTGTCCACATTCAGACCCTTCTTGGCAGAAATCTCCTGGCACTGGTATTTTCCACCCCAGTCCTCCACGAGGATATTCATTTCCGACAGCTGGCGACGGATGGTGTCCGGATTTGCTCCCGGCTTATCTATCTTGTTGATGGCAAATACCATAGGAACGTTTGCAGCCTGGGCATGGTTGATGGCCTCCACTGTCTGCGGCATCACGGCATCGTCCGCGGCCACGATGATAATGGCAAGGTCAGTAAGCTGGGCTCCACGGGCACGCATGGCAGTAAACGCCTCATGTCCAGGAGTATCCAGGAATGTGATACGTCTTCCATCAGGAAGCTTCACATTATATGCACCAATATGCTGAGTAATACCACCGGCCTCACCGGCAATCACGTTGGATTTACGGATATAGTCCAGAAGAGAAGTCTTACCATGGTCAACATGTCCCATCACAGTGATGATAGGAGGTCTTGGCTGAAGGTCTTCCGGCTTGTCAACCGTTTCCGTACTGCTGATCTTCTCAGAGATATCCGCAGTTACGAATTCCACCTTATATCCAAACTCTTCTGCCACAAGCACCAGCGTCTCCGCATCCAGTCGCTGATTGATGGACACCATAAGTCCGAGACTCATGCACGCACCGATAACCTTGACAACCGGAGTATTATTCATGAGCGTAGCAAGATCGTTCACCGTCACGAACTCAGTCACTTTAAGGATCTTCTGCTCCGCAGTAGCCTGTGCAAGCTCCTCCTGTGTCTTCTGAGCTGAAGCTTCACGCTTCTCCTTACGATATTTGGCACCGAAATTATTCTTCTTGCCTTCATTCATCTTGGCGTACGTCTCCTTGACCTGCTTCTGGATTTCCTTCTGCATTTCCTCCTGCTCGGCTTCTGTCATCGCAGGCTTGAAACGGTCACGATCGCGTTTGCGGCCCTTTCCAGGGTTTTGAGGATTATTAGGCTGAGCGCCATTCTGCCGTGCTTTCTGATCCTGACGGGACTGTCCGCCCTGCTTCTGGTCTTGCTTCCGGTCCTTCTTTTGAGACTTTTCAACATGCGCACCGGCTTTGACCACATCCACCTTCTGCGTACCCTTGGTTACGCGTTCGCGTTTTTTGGAAGGTTTACGGTCAAACTGGCTGAGGTCAATCTTTCCAACCACCTTGAACTGAGTGCCGGGAACTTGCTCCGCCGGCTCTATTTTTACAGCTTTTTCCATCTCCACAGCCTTTGGCTCCACCTTTTCAGCAGGTGCTATCTCTATTTTGGCAGGTTCCGACTTTTTGTCCACTTTTACCTCTTCCACTTTAACTTCCTGCACCTTGACAGGCTCCGGTTCCGGTTTAACCTCCGGCTCCGGCTTGATTTCCGGCTTAATCTCAGGCTTCGGCTCCGGTTTCGGTTCCGGTTTTGGCTCAGGTTCGGCAACTTTCGGCGCCGGCTCCGTCACTTCTTCCTTCTGCGGTGCCACCGGCTCTGCAGGCTCGGACTTCTCCTCTTCAGCAGAAGCCTTGACTTCAGATGCCTTTTTCACCTCAACCGGTTTGTCGCCGGAAAGAGTATTGCTTTTGATGATTGTCTCGTGTTCCTGATCATCTTCAACTTCCTCTTCCTTCGGTTGCTTACGCCCCTTCTCTATAATTTCCTTTATCTTTATATCCACCTTATCCGCAGCCTGCTTGATTTCGAGGTCCTTGCCGAACTGTTTGGAAATAGCCGGCATATAGCTCTCATCAATTTTGGCATTAGGATTGGCATCAAGCTCGACACCGATCTTCTGAAGGAAGTTCACAAGGTCATCAAGCCCGATATTGAATTGTCTAATGATTTTATTCAGTCTTATTTCTGCCATTCCGTATTAATCTTCGAATTCCTCTTTCAGTATCTTAAAGACATCCGCCACGGTCTCGTCTTCAAGGTCGGCACGCTTGGCGATGTCGGCCTGAGACTTCTCGAGCACTGACTTTGCAGTGTCGCAACCGATGGATTCAAGGCGATCTATGATCCACTGATCAATAACATCTGAGAATTCGCTGAGCAATACATCCTCCTCCTCGGCATCTTCTCCCTTTGGAAGTTCCCTGTACACCTCTATCTCCCGTCCCACAAGTTTGCTTGCCAGCTCAATATTGACACCATGCCGTCCGATACCCTTGTTGACCTGATCCGGCTGCATGAATACCTTCACCTTGTCTTCCGGATTGTCGCTCATCTCGATAGAAGACACGATGCCCGGATTAAGAGCCCTTTGGATCAAAAGCTTAGGATTCTGAGACCACTGGATGACATCAATATTCTCATTTCTAAGTTCACGCACTATTCCCATTATACGTCCGCCCTTGACACCGATGCAGGCTCCGATAGGATCAATACGGTCATCGTATGACTCCACTGCCACCTTGGCACGCTCGCCAGGTACACGGACCACCTTCTTGACAGTAATAAGTCCGTCGGCAATCTCCGGCACCTCCTGCTCGAAGAGTCTTTCAAGGAATTCATCGGAAGTACGGCTCAAGATGATATAAGGAGTGGTATTGTTCTTCATCTCAACGCTCTTGATGATCGTTCTCACGGAATCTCCCTTGCCAAGACGCTCTCCCGGAATCTGCTCAGACTTAGGGATATGAAGTTCATTACCGTCATCATCCAGCAGCAAAGCCTCCTTGGACCAGGACTGATATACCTCGCCATAGAAAAGCTCTCCAACCTTTTCAGAATACTTCTTGAAGACATTAGCCTTCTCGATATCCATGATTCTTCCCTGAAGATTCTGACGGATGTTCAGGATGCCTCGACGGCCGAATGCCGACAATGGAAGGAACTTGGAGTACTGGTCTCCGATTTCGTAGTCGGCAGGATCTCCTCCGTCTTCCTTGATTCCGTCAAGGGTAATCTCGGAGTTGGGATTCTCCACCTCTTCCACCACATCGAAATTCTGATAGATTTCACAGGTTCCCTTATCTACATTGACAATCACGTCAAAGTTGTCAGACGAGCCGTATGTCTTGGCTATCTGGGTAAGGAACACATCCTTGAGAACCTGCATCATAACCGGGCGGTCAATGTTCTTCTCCTCCTTGAAGTCCTTGAACGCATCGATAAGTGTGATTACTTTTTCTTTTTCCATTATTTGTTATTCTTTTGTTGTATTCAATATTTCATCCGCCTCGGCAGCGTCTATGCCGGCGGAGCTTACTGTGAGCGCATAGTCTTCGATGTTCCTGTCAAAACTGTCAAGCACCGCACGATGTACGAACTCGCAATCGGAGAGATCCACGTTGTCGTTCGCCTTGTCAATAATCACCTCGAAGACATTGTCATCGTCATTGAGGCTCATCTCCACCACCGTACAGCCGCGCTCTGCGGCGGCCTGGTTTACAATTTCTTTGAATTTCAATAGGTCCATACATCTCTGATTTATAAAAAATGGAAGACCTCCCCGGCCTTCCATCTCGTTCACAACTGCAAATGTAGCAATAAATTCCGAATATTCAAAATATTCAGATTTCCATCTTCAGAATGTCTCTGAGAAGACCATCATATTTCACTCTGGTGTCAGCCACCACAAATCCCTTTGCGAGGAAGTTCCGTTCGCTCGGAATATTCTTGGGATCTACCGTGGCCAGAATATAGCGGCAGCTCTTCTGCTTGGCCAGCGCGACGGACCAATCGATAAAATGCCGGTGGAATCCACGACCGCGATATGCAGGACCGACTACCACAGCATCGAAAGTCAGCACCTCACAAGGATTCAGTCCCAAATCAGAAGCAAGACTACGGCTTCCCTCGCGGTTATTCACCACTACAGAGAAAGCCGCAAGTTTACCCTCCGGAGATACTATTCCGCACAGATTGTCACGCTGGAGCGACTCGATAAGTTCTTCCCGGCTCAAAGAGAAAAACAATTTCTTGTCTTCAAGTCCGTCCACCACCTCATCCTGAAGCTGCATCACCGCACTCAGGCTGTCAAAGCCCAGAGTCTTCATCCGGAACCCGTCAGGCAATTCAGCCACAGTCTTATTATACTCCGAAAGTCCGTCATCGAAGAGATACAACTTGTTCTCAAGATAGGACTCCGGGAACATGAATTTCGAGCAAGGCACATGCCTTTGCCAGCCGTTCCGTCCGCTGTTCTCCTTTTCGCGATGCTTTACCCATATCTTGTACAACTCGAACACCTGAGCATAGGACGAAGATGTAGGAAGTATGTAATTTTCCTGAATATACGGGTTGTTCATAAACAGGAAAAACCTATACCCGAACAGGTCGTCAAGATCCTCTATATTGGCAATATGGTGGCGATAAAGCAGATACAGATTCTCAAAGAACGTGCAATACTGCGCCACCTCGACACTGGACACGTCCTTCCACCTGTCGTATCCGTAATTCCCTTCAGTCTCCGCCGTCTCCAGAATCTCATACACTTTCATGAGACGGTCGCTGTCATGGAAATAGTTGTTCAGGTCTATGAGCATCTCGCTGCATGTGACATCAGACCCGTTTTTCAGCTCAATGGCGATAAAAAGGGTTCCCACCAATGTGGCCGCAAGGGAAAAAATCCCCACGGTAGCTTCCTCACCGGTTCTGAAAGTATGCACAATCAGCAGGCACAGCAGAACCAGAACCACCGAAGCCAATACGATCAGCAGGGAAACGCTAGTCTTGTACTTTATTCTCCTCATAATGCAATCGGATTATATGTTTCGTGTTTTCATCCACTTTTACCGCTTCATCTATGCGTCTGCACAAAAGAGCAGCCACATGCGAGCCGTCCAATTCAATCACCTCGACAGCAGCTTTTTCGTCAGGGGTCATTTTGTACTCATTCAGAATATCGGAAACTTTCCTGCGGCCCTTCATGCCATACGGCACCATCCAATCTCCGCTTTTCCAGCGTCGCAGCGCCTGGTCAGAGCCCAACTTGTCGGCATCAGCAATCAAATATCCGTCCGGCTGCTTCAGCGTTTCGACAGTATCCCTTGGGACAAATTCACGCACAAGTCTTCTTTCCACCGCCCCACCGCAAAGAATTTTCAACCGGTCGCTACCCACAGCCACAGGTCCGAACCGCTTGCCTGCAGTCTGTTTCCCGGAGCGCAACAACCGCACCAGAGAATCATATTCCGCCTTTCCGGTGCCACTGCCATCAAGAATACGCCAAAGTACATATTCCCAATGTTTCACTCCCAGCAACCCCCGAATACTGATATCTCCTCCCGGAAGCAGCACCGCATCTCTGGCGCCCAGAAAATAATCCTCCACGATATCATCCGCCTGTGCAAACCGCACCATATCTTCCCCAAGCGTCCTGACAAATGACGGGTTAATCTTCTCAAACTGAGGGAAAACCTCATTTCGAAGGATATTCCTCTTGTATATGTTTTCCGAATTGGTCCTGTCCTCACGCCACGCCAAACCATGGGAGGTCATCCAAGTCTCTATCTCCGACCGCTCAACCCCCAACAACGGACGCAATATGCCGGAATGCTCCCCCATGCCGCGGATTCCCTTCAGGCCGGTACCCCTCAACAGATTGAGAATAAGAGTCTCGGCATTGTCGTTGGCATTGTGTGCGACAGCTACGGCATCATAGCCAAACTCGGAAAGCAGCTCCCTGAACCAGGAATACCTCAAATCACGGGCGGCCATCTCCGTACTGATTCCTTGCTGCGCTGCATACGCAAGAGTATCGAACCTACGGACATGACACTCCACGCCATGCTCCCTGCACCACCCGCGCACAAAGGCCTCATCGCCGTCAGAATCAGCACCGCGCAATGAGAAGTTGCAATGGGCCACAGCAAAACAGGCTCCGGGGAAAAACTCCGAAGCCCTGTTTGCCATATACATCGAGTCGATGCCTCCACTGACTGCAAGGAGCACTTTCATTTCCTTTATCGTTTATTGGATATAAGGTATGTGAATTTGATAGCAAAAGAATCCTTGAACTGTACTCTCTGACGTCCGTCTATCATCACGATAGGATCGTAGAGCAACCATGTATCAAGCGAGACCTTGAAATACTTTGAAATCTGACAGGTAATCTTATTGTCCCAGTTGACACGATTACTCTTGAACGGACTGTTCAGATAATCCGTAAACAGCACGAGCTGTGTCTCATATCTGAAGATATCGTTGAGCGCCATCTTGAAATTCATCTTAACCTGGGCACCGAATTGGAACAATGCGTTATGATAATTCTCCCCAAGCGCCGGATCCAAATCGTCCGAGCGGAGCTTCATACCGTATTTCTTTCTTAACTCTTCCGTCGTACAGATGGTGAATCCACCGGTAAGAGGGGCTATATTGACATTGAACCAGTCATTAGGCGTCCAATCCATACCGAGCGCTATGTTGGTATAGGCCGGAGAGAAGAGTCCGGACTTGAGCTTTCCCTCCCACTCCTCTGTCTCCTCATTGAGTTTATAGGAGTCATAGCTGTCCGTAAACTGTGACCTGAAGTCAAAGGATGCAGTATAGTTCCACTTGCTTTCCTTGGATGTGCGATACGCAAGGCGGCTCTCAAGATACATCAAGTCATTGCTCTTCTGAAGCAGATTTTTCTTGTCGGCAGACCAAAGGAATCCGTACTGGAGCTGAAGACGGTTGTTCCAGCTCAAAAACTTTTTAGCATAATTCGCCTTGGCGTCAACACCTATATTCAAAGTGAAGGTATTGTAACCACCTGCGGCCCAGTTCCACAAATTGGTACTGCTGGTACCCAGGTCAAACTGCGCGGAAGAATTCCAGTACTGAGGTCTCTCCTCCTTGTCTTTGGTCTGTGGTGCCTGCATAAGGGCAGCAGCGGCTTCCGCAGCGGCTTTCTGCACATCACTCTGTGCATGGGCACCGCTGCATACGATTGAGAAAAAGGCTATAAAGGTCAGTAATTTCTTCATATCCTCTCCGCGATTAGTATGCTATTGCATATACGACACGCTGTTTGGACGGTTTGCCGGAATAAATATCCACTCCCTCTTCCTCGCATACATAGCTGTCAATAGGAATACACCTGATGGTAGCTTTGGTGGCATCCTTTATGGCCTGTTCCGTCTCGGTGGTACCGTCCCAATGGCAGAGAAGAAATTTGCCGGTATTGATTTTGGCCTTGAACTCTTCCCAGCTGTCACATTTCTCCACATGAGCATCCCTGAATGCAAGTGCCTTGGCGTAGATATTGTCCTGAATATCATCAAGCAGACCTACGATATGTTCCGTTATTCCGTCCAACGCCATGGTCTCTTTGGTAAGAGTATCGCGCCTTGCCACTTCTACAGTCCCGGATGCAAGATCCCTTGCGCCCATTGCTATACGTACAGGCACGCCCTTCAACTCCCATTCCGCAAATTTGAATCCCGGTCGCAAATTGTCCCTGTCGTCGATACGGCAGCTGACTCCCCTGGACTCCAGGCTGTCCTTAATGGCGGTCATCTTCTCAATAATGCTCTGGTGCTCCTCATCAGTCTTGAAAATAGGCACCATCACCACCTGGATAGGAGCAAGCCTTGGAGGGAGCACAAGTCCGTTATCATCTCCATGAGCCATTATAAGAGCTCCCATAAGTCTGGTGCTCACGCCCCATGAGGTAGCCCATACATATTCCTGCTTGCCCTCTTTGGTGGTATACTGCACGTCGAACGACTTGGCGAAATTCTGCCCGAGGAAATGAGATGTACCGGACTGGAGAGCTTTTCCATCCTGCATCATAGCCTCTATGGTAAGGGTATCAAGCGCACCGGCGAATCTCTCGTTAGGGCTCTTGTGGCCGACAATGACCGGCAGGGCCATCACCTCACGCGCAAATTTGGCATATACCTGCACCATTTCGTATGCTTTGGCCTGAGCCTCCTCGGAGGTAGCGTGGGCAGTATGCCCCTCCTGCCAAAGGAACTCTGCGGTACGGAGGAAAACTCTTGTCCTCATCTCCCATCTGACCACATTGCACCATTGGTTGCACAATATAGGAAGGTCTCTCCATGAGGTTATCCAGTTCTTGTAAGTATTCCAGATAATTGTCTCGGAGGTAGGGCGAACTATCAACTCTTCTTCCAGCTTGGCGTCAGGATCCACTACGATTCCATTTCCATTAGGATCATTCATAAGTCTGTGATGCGTCACGACCGCACATTCCTTCGCGAAACCGGCCACATGTTCAGCCTCACGACTGAAAAAAGACTTCGGAATAAACAGCGGGAAATATGCATTCTGGACTCCGGTCTTTTTAAACATGCCGTCAAGGAGACTCTGCATCTTCTCCCAGATCGCATATCCGTAAGGCTTGATAACCATACATCCCCTGACCGCCGACTGCTCGGCAAGATCAGCCTTAAGGGCCAAATCATTATACCACTGAGAGTAGTTCTCAGCTCGCTTAGTTACCTCTTTTGCCATATTCTGTTGAATTTTCTGCTTTTTTTTTAGAAATTTGCATCTATATGTAAAGACGATACTGGAACACCAGTTCGACTTTGCACGCAAAGATACAATTTTTATTAATAAAGGAGATAGAATATGAAACAGAGCATCACACTTTTACTGCCGCTCATCCTATTGGCAGCATCTTGCGGTACAACTGCGCAGTATTCCGCTCATAGATTCGAGGACGGCCTGTATGTAGTGTCAAGCGTCCGAGAAGTGAAAATCTACTCCCCTGAAGAATTCGAGCAGCGGGCGGCAATGGACCTTGCCTGCAAAAAATCGTTTGGAGAGAACGATTATGAATCATATTCCGTAATCATAGTACCATCCCTGATGTTCAGTTCGTGGTGCTATGACCCGTGGTATTATGACGCATGGGATTATTACAGATGGAATCGCGGATGGAGAGACCCTTGGTACTACAATTCATGGAGATACGATTATCGGTATTATGACCCTTGGTATAATCCATGGAGATACGACCCATGGTATCACAACCCGTGGAGATATGACCCGTGGTACTATGATCCGTGGAGATATGATCCTTGGTACTACGACCCATGGTATGGCCCTTACTGGCACGGAGGATATGTCGGACCTGTCGGACCACGCCCGCCGAAGCCGGGATTGTCTCCGAACGGAAACTATTACTACGGACCGAGACGGAGCACCCAGACAAACGGCAACAGAGAAGTGAGTGCCAGCCGCTCCACCGGCAGCGTATCCGGTTCCGGAGGCAACGGAGGCTCATCTTCCGGCAATCGTACCAGAAGCACCTACCCGTCAGGGAACAGTGCGGGAACGAGAAGCAACTACGGTTCTTCCGGCTCATCCGTTACCGGAAACTCCACCAGAAGTACCGAGAGCAGCGGCAGTTCTACAACCAGATCAATATATTCGACAAGGAAAGCAAGTCCTAATGTCAACACCGGCCGGAATTCAGGAAATCAGCCTTCTTCCTCATCCGGATCGAGCGCCACAAGAAGTTCGGGAGGCTCAAGCACAACCAGAAGTTCAGGTGCCACCAATTCGTCCAGGAGCCACGGAAGCTACAATTCCGGAAGCAACTCAAGGAACTCCGGCAACGCGAACACTACCAGAAATTCCGGCAACACCTCCAGAAGTTCAGCTACAAGAAGCTCGGGCAGCACGGGTTCATCCAGGAACCCAGGAATCTCCACCCGGAATTCCAACAGTTCCTCCGGAAGCTCTACAAGGAGTTCGGGCAGCAGTTATTCCAGAAGCTCCGGCAGCAGCTATTCCAGAAGCTCAGGTAGCAGCTATTCGGGCGGGAGCTCCAGAAGTTCAGGAGGCGGTGGATACTCCAGAAGTTCGGGCGGAAGTTCCGGTGGAAGCAGACGCAGGTAGCATCAGTATGAACACATCTAATGAAAACAGTTATGAAAGCATTTAGCAAGTCCATTTTGGCGTTGTCCGTGCTCGCAGCATATTCGGTCTGCGCGACAGCACAAAACATGTACGATGCCATCAATATAAGTCGCAACGACTATTTCGGTACAGCAAGAACCGTCGCTTTGGGCAACGCTGTCACCGCATTGGGCGGAGATTTGGGAACAATAGGCATCAACCCGGCCGGATCGGCGGTATATTCATACAGCCAGGTGACAGTCACCCCAGGCGTCGCCGTTTCTTCCATCCGTTCTTCGTATGATGCCGGCAATTCGTGGATTACAGACAACACATCCTCCCGCACTAAGGTCACCATGCCGAATGCCGGTGTCAGCGTGGTATTCAACACCGGCCGCTCATTAGGCCTGAAATCTTTCACCGTGGCATTCGTGTCCAACCAGACGGCACAGTATCTGAGTTACGCCAATGTATATGGCGTCAATTCCGCCACTTCAAAACTGGCCGAGATGGCAGCTGCCGCTTATGGTATTGACGAAGGTGCGCTCGGCAATTTCCAGTCGTATGACGGCAATGGCATCGCTTGGGATATCCTTACCGGTTATCAGGCCGGAATGTTCGGCTCGTATGGGACAAACGGCCAATATGTGGCTGTAACCGAGGCTCTCAATAGTGACAATCATTATGTTCCAGGCAAATTGGCCCAGACATCCATCACTCAGAAGGGAGGTTCCAAAAAAGACGTAGTGCTCAATATGGGATTCAATGTCTCTGACAAGTTCTATTTCGGATTCAATCTCGGTCTGCCGAAGGCCAGGTACGAATACAATGAGATATTCTACGAATCCGCGATGGACCCAAGCCAGTTCCTTCTTACATTCAACAAGGCTGACGGCAAGGCTTACGACACCTACTTCAAGAGCGCTTCCACCAACTACAAATACGTATCCGATACCGAAGGCGTATATGCCAAATTCGGCTTCATATATAAGCCTCTCAACACCCTCAGGTTAGGTGCCGCCATTCAGACTCCGGCAAGTTACACCATAACCGAGAATTGGCAGTACGCGGCCAGCACCACTTTCGATGACAATTATTTCAACGGCAGTCAGACCTCTCCTACCGGCAAATATTCTTATCGTCTGCGCACGCCTTATGTGATAAGTTTCGGCGCGGCTACAACCTTCACGAAGTTCGGACTCTTGAGCATTGATTATGAACTCATGGACTACAGTGTCATGCGGTTCTCCGAAATCCATAACGACTATCTCGCCAGGGACCCGTTTTTCGACCTCAACGAGACCAACAGGAATTTCGCCGGAGTATCAAGAAACATCCGCATAGGACTGGAAGCCAGACTCACATCGGAGTTCTCTCTGCGCCTTGGAATGAGCAATTTAACTTCGCCTGAAAGGTACTGGACCAACGACAGAGGCGAGAGTGTATATGCAGATGATTTCCTTGCAGATTTCGACTCTTACACTTCCAACGCAAAACGACTCGTCAGCTCACACTATACGAAAGATGACACCTTCTCGGGATCCATCGGTTTCGGATATGCGTCTTCGTCATCGTTTTTCGCAGATGTGGCTGTAAAATACACAAGGTATCCAAAGACCAGGTTTTATCCATATTACGACTACCCTAATTGGAATGCCGACGGAGATCTTGTAAATGCAGCATCCCCTGTCATAACCAACAACAGGTCGCTAGTCAGCGCTTTGTTTACTTTTGGTTGGAGATTTTAAAATTACATATATATAAATGGAATTGACCGCACAACAGTTGGCGGATGTGCTTCACGGAACAGTAGAGGGCAATCCGCAGGAAACAGTGACATCTTTTGCGAAAATTGAGCACGGTAAGAAGGGGCAGCTTTGTTTCTTTGCCAATCCAAAATATGAACAGTATGTATATACCAGCGAGGCTTCAGTCTTGCTGGTAAATTATGATTTCAAGCCTACGGCACCGGTGGCGCCCACATTGGTCCGTGTCCCGGATGCGTATTCGGCCCTATCGGAGCTGCTGAAATATGTAGCGGACCTCCATAAGAAATACCGCAGGCACAGAGGCCGTTGCCGCATTGCATGGAGCGCAAAACTGGGCAAAAAAGTATATGTCGGCGATTTCGTGACCATCGGCAAGAAAGTTTCTATCGGGGATTACACCCACATTGCTGACAATGTGACCATCGGAGAGGGCACAAAAATCGGCTCCCACTGCATCATTTACCCGGGAGTTCATATTTTCCCCGGAATGGTGATTGGCGACAGGGTGATTCTTCACGCCGGGTGCATCATAGGAGATGACGGCTTCGGAAACGCGCCTCAGCCGGACGGGTCATGGAAGAAAATCGAGCATCTCGGGAATGTCATTATCGAAGACGATGTGGAGATAGGCTCGAATACCACCATAGACAAGGCCCCGATGGAGTCAACCATTATCAAGAAAGGAGCCAGGATTGACAACCTGTGCCAGATTGCTCACAACGTGGTTGTGGGAGAGAATACCGCGATAGCGGCCATGACCGGAATCGCAGGCTCCGCCAAAATCGGGAAGAATTGTCTGTTCGGCGGCCAGGTCGGAGTAGCAGGACACATCAACATCGCGGATCACACGACCGTAGCGGCCAAATCGGGCGTCATAGGCAACATCCGCAAAGAAGGACAGACATTGTTCGGTACCCCTTGCATTGATTACAATGTATTTATGAGGGCGTACGTTAAATTCAAACATTCTGGTGAAGAATAGAATTATTTTTTATATCTTTGCGGCCCGATGAATCAACAGACTCTTAATAAAGAATATACCTTTGAAGGTAGAGGGCTTCATACCGGGAGGTACGCCCATCTTACACTGATGCCAGCCGGAGAAAATACCGGAATACGTTTTCTGCGCACCGATCTTAATGTGGAGATAGAAGCGCTGGCGACTAAAGTATCAAAAACGGAACGCAGCACGACCATTACGGAAAATGGGGTGTCCGTTGTCACAATAGAACATCTCATGTCCGCCCTCACAGGACTTGGCGTGGACAATGCCCTTGTCAAGATTGACAATGAGGAAGTTCCGATTCTTGACGGAAGTGCAGAATGCTATGTAAGAGCCATAGCTCCGGATGGTCTCAAAGTCCAGAACGCAGAGAGGAAATATATCGAGTTTTCGGAAGAATTCGAGGTAAAGAACGACGAGACCGGATCGTGGGTTAAAATTACCCCTGCAGAACATTTCTCGTTGGACTTGACCGTAGATTTCAACTCTCATGTACTCGGGATACAGACGGCCTCGTGGGATGAAGGCAGCGATTATATCGGACAGATTGCACCTTGCCGGACATTCTGCTTTTTCCACGAACTTGAGTATCTTGCATCCTTGGGTCTCGTGAAAGGCGGAGACGTGGACAACGCCATTGTGATCGTCGAGCACCCCGTTACCAAGGAGCAGGTATCTAAAATGTGCGCCATCTTCGGACAGCCGGTGCTTTCCGTAACGGAGCAAGGATATCTGAGCAATATCAAACTTCATTTCCCGAATGAGTGCGGCAGGCACAAGATGCTCGACCTCATCGGCGACATGCGGCTTATGGGAGGCTTTCCGAAAGCCCACATAACAGCCTACAAACCAGGACACAAAATCAACAGTATTGCAGCTGCGGCCGCAATCGCAAAAAAGAAATAATATGTCAACAACGATTCATCCGCTGGCAACTGTCAGCCCTAAGGCAAAACTCGGAGAAAACGTAGAAGTAGGTCCTTATGCATATATCGATGAGAATGTAGAGATTGGGGACAACTGCAAGATTTATCCGCACGCAACCATCCTTCCGTATGTCAAAATAGGTAAGAATTGTTCCGTATTTCCGGGAGCAGTTGTGGGAGCTGTCCCACAGGACCTCAAATTTGACGGAGAAATAACATATGTAGAAATCGGGGACAATGTAACCATCCGCGAATGTGCCACCATCAACAGAGGCACGAAGGCAAGCGGCAAGGGTATCACTAAAATCGGCAACAACACCCTGATAATGTCTTATGTCCATGTAGCTCATGACTGCCGTGTCGGCAATCACTGCATTCTGGTAAGTTATGTAGGTATCGCTGGCGAGACAGATGTGGACGACTGGGCCATTATCGGAGGCAACACCGCCGTACACCAGTTCTCTCATATCGGCACACACGCCATGGTAGGAGGCTGCTCCGCTGTCAATAAGGACATTCCGCCATACTCAATCTGCGGACGCACCCCTATCTGCTACGCAGGAATCAACATCGTAGGCTTACGTAGAAGAGGCTTTGAGTCTGAAGTTATCAGAAATATCAAAGACATCTACGACACAATCTATTTCCAGGGTTTCAACATCTCCGACGGCTGCGCCAAGGTGGAAGCCGGATTCCCTCAGTCCACTGAAAGAGACACCATACTTTCCTTCATCAGGAACTCAAAGAGAGGAATCGTCAGGGCCAACGATATCAATTCAAAGGGCGAAATCGAGTAGAATTTGACTCTTAAAATAGCATATTTCCCTCCTGTAGAATACTTTGCCTTACTGGCAAAGTATTCTTCCGTTTATATTGAGGCGTGTGAGAACTACCAGAAGCAGTCATACAGGAACAGATGTCTGATATATGCAGAGAATGGCATACAGGCCCTGAATTTTCCCGTAATACACGAAAATGGCACATTCTCCCTGCCGATAAAAGACATCAAGGTGGACTATTCCACTCCGTGGGTAAGGAAGACCGTCAAATGCATTGACTCTGCATATATGTCCTCCGCTTTCTACGAGTACTACAGAGACGAGATGGTATCAATCTTAGAGTCGGAGCCGGAAACCTTATGGGAACTGGACATGTCCATAATACGGTTTTTCATGCGAAAAATCGGTCTTGCCACCAATCTCCATGAGACACCCGAATTCGACAAAAACCGTGAAGAAATCCACCCCAAACGGCCCAACAACATATTGAAAGACCTTGGAGTGGATAAATCATACTATCAGGTTTTCGCTCAACGGCACGGGTTCATCCCGAACTTGTCCGTAATGGATCTTCTCTTCAATGAAGGTCCCGCATCCATTGATTATCTGAGATAATTCTAAAAGGCAGCCTTTATAGCACGGAACCGCCTTGCAATAAGCAGCGTAAGGAGAACGCAGGCCACCACGGACACCCAGTAAAGGGGCTCCGGCATCACATCATGCCACGACTCCATATCCTTAAGGGCATCAACATTGCACAGCACCAGCGAAAACGTATTGTTGGTAAAATGGAGCAACATGGTAAGCTTGAGCGAGCCTGTCTTATAATAAACATATCCCATAAGGCAGCCAATGGTGAAAGCAGGAAGAGCCTGCCAAGGGTTCAGATGTATAAATGCAAAGAAAAGAGCCGAAATCACTATTGCCCACACCGGCTTCATCTTATTAGCCAACAACCCCCTAAGTACCATTCCGCGACACAGCCACTCCTCGAAAATCGGAGCGAAGATGCTCACGCTGATAAGGTTTAAAATAAGACTGTCTGCAGAAGTCATGGCATCCATCGCAGCCTTGAACCACTGAGGCGGCTCCGGAAGGATATATCCGAACGCATCACAGGCAAATGCCGTAGAAATTGTGGCCAGAATCACCAGCAAAGCGCATTGAAAACCCCCAAGCGGACTGAAATTATTCCTGTCAACCAACACCGGAGCTTCATCATAAAAACAATT
>OQVL01000405.1_pt1 | contig 22286 bp, 21 predicted proteins | sample 1691501 | NCBI WGS metagenome assembly OQVL01 (sample SAMN03418253, study PRJEB22391) | human gut metagenome | biome: human-gut; feature: organic feature; material: feces | host: Homo sapiens | place: Tanzania | collected 2013-01 | reverse complement strand
CCATCGGATTGCCCAGCGGATCAATCACGCGTCCGAGCAACCGTTCGCCGACGGGAACGTCGACGACGCGTCCCGTGCGTCGGACACGGTCGCCCGCTTTGACGGCGTCGGGGTGGTTCAGAAAAACGACGCCGACGGAATCTTCGGACAGCGTGAAAGCCAGTCCGGTGACGTTTCCGGGGAACATCAGCAATTCCTCCATTTGGACGTTGTCCAGACGGGACACCTCCGCCGTTCCGCCGGAAACCGACGATACCGTGCTGATCTCTTCGATCCCGACAGTGGCGGATTGGGCGTCGATCGTGTCTTGAACGACGGCGAAAGCGTCTTTTACAGCTTCTGTTAACATGGCTTTATCCGTTCAATTAAGTTAATTTTCTTCGCGGCTTAGGCGCAAGGACACGCTTTCCAAAGCATCGTTGATTTTCGTCGTGAACCCGTTCAAATAGTCGTCCAAATTCCACGAAACGACATTGCCGTTGACGGAAAATTCAATGCCGCAAAGCAGACGCGGATTAACCGTGAAAACAACATGCGGATTTTCAATTTCCAACACTTCGGACAGCAGTTTTTTCAATCCTTCTTGCGATGATTCGGACAATTCTTCGCTGGTGGCGACTAGCAACGCGTCGTCGGCGGACGCCGTCAGCAGTCGTTTGTCTTTGGCGGGCAGATCCTGCAACCGGTGTTTGAAGACGGAAACGAATCGTTCTTCAAGTTCTTCGTCCGCCATGCGTTTGAACGCTTTGCGCGCAAATTCCAAAAAGTTGGCGACGACCGTCCGGCGGACTTCGTTAATCATCAGCGCCTTTTCGCGATCCAGTTCCTGTTGCAGCAACAGTCGCTTTTCCAATACTTCCGTCTGCGCCTGATGTTCCAGCTCTTTGCGCAGGTTTTCGGCTTCTTCGCGCGCGTCGGCGAGGATTTGCGCGCGTTCGCCGTCAATCGCCAGATAGCGTTTGTTCAAATCGTCCAGTTTCTTTTCGGCTTCCGCCGCCAGATCCTCGGCGTTTTTGATTTCGCCCGCGATATGTTTTTCGCGCTTGTCGATCGCGGTCAGCAGCGGCTTGTACAGAAATTTGTACAAAGCCCACGCCAAAATGGTGAAATTGACGATTTGCGCCAGAAAAGTGGGGTTGCTGAATGTCATATTCCGATTCCTCTCCGGTTGGTCAAAAGGTGCGAAAACAAACGCGCGGAATTATTTCGCGGCGGCGGAAATCGCGTACTGCCAGAACGGGTTGGCAAACAGCAAAATCATCGCGACGACAAAGCAGTAAATGCCCGACGTTTCGACAATCGCCAGCGAAATGAACATCGTGCGCGAAATCGATCCCGCTTCGTCGGGCTGTTGCGCCAAAGACGTTAGCCCCGCGCCCACGGCGTAACCTTCCGCCAAACCGGCGGCGGACGCGCCGACGCACAGGCAGAAACCGGCGGTGAAAATGGAAATCGATCCCAGAATTGCAGCTAAATCCATAAGTAAATCCTCCTGTTAAAGGTTATAAAGTTTCGTTGCTTTTCGCCACGTCGTTTCCGATGGCTTCGTCTTCTTCGCTTTGAACCGAAGAAACGTACATCAGCGCCAGCATCGCGAAAATATAGGCTTGAATCATACCCGTGAACAGTCCCAGCACCTGCATCGGCAACGGCAGAATGAACGGCACCAGCATCATGCAGATTGTGCCGATAATCACGCCGGACAGGACGTTCCCGAACAGACGAACCGCCATCGCGCCCGTTGACGTCAATTCGCTGAGAATATTGAACGGCAACATGGCGGGCGACGGTTCCAGATATTTTTTCAGATACCGTTTCACCCCCGCGTTTTTAATGCCGAAAAACGGAACGCCCGCCAGCACCATGAACGCCAAAGCCCCCGTGGTCGACAAAGACGCCGTCGGCGATCGGAAATTCGGAATCAAAGTCAACAGATTGCATGTCAAAATGAACAAAAACAGCGTTCCGATGAACGGCAGATACGACATCGACTTGACGCCTTTGGTCATTTCGCTGATTTGTCCGTAAATGGCTTTGACCATGACTTCCATCGCGGTCTGCCAGTGGGAAACCTTGTCGCCCGTTTCCAAACGCCTTGTCGCCAAAAAGGAAACAATCATCAAAACCGCCATCACGATCCACGTCGACGCAACGGTCCAGTTCACCGGAATGTTGAAATACGGCAGAACGAAAGCCGTCATAACATCGTATTGTTCCAGCATGCTTTAATTCTCCTTTGCGTAATCAATGCGGCGTTTTACCGCGCTGACGATGATGAAACGGGACAGCAGCAATCCGACCGCGCCGCACAGCAATACCTGCGAATCCGCGCGCGCCATCGCGTACAGTCCGGCGCACAAGGCGGCGGAACGCACCAGCCAGCCGGCAAGCAGAAAACGCTTTTTATGTTCAACGTTGCGGACTTTCCGCACAGACCACCACAGGGCGCCGAAATACAGTCCGCCCAAAGCCAGACCGGCGAAAAATCCGACGGCGGTCAAAACGGGGCTGAACGCGAAAGGAGTCATGGATTTTCCTCCTCTTCCGCGTGTTCTTGAAACTCGTCGATGAATTCGTCCTGTTGCTCGATCAGGGCGGCTTGTTTTTCTTCCGTGTTTTTTTCGACTTCATCTATCAACTTTTCGCGACGGCGCTGTTCCTTTTGCGCGCGGTCTATGCCTTCGCGTTTCAGCCATTGCCATGCGCCGAACGCGCCGACGAACATTCCCAGCAACAGGAAATTCAGCGTCCAGGACACATGGGCGACTTTGTAATTCGCGTCCAGCCAGCGCCCCAGCAACACGCCCAGAAAAGTCGGAATCGGGATATTCCACCCCAGCGCGCCCAAAAAAGCCAGTCCCATCGCGGGTTTGAAAGCGTCCCGATCGGTTCGGTTGACCAAACACCGCGACGCGCGTTTCGCCAGCCGTTCGGCAAGGGCGTTTTCGGCTTTATTCTGCGCCTGTCTGGATTCTTCTAAAGTCATGATTAACCTTTCAGCTGATCGGGTTGGTTGTTGACATTTCTGAACATCACGCTGCGGGTCAAGCCGACTTCTAGCCGCGCCATGGCGGCGTTGACGGTTTTCCGGTTTTCCTCGTCCTTTTTAAATTCTTCGGCGATGGTGCGGGACAGTTCCTGCAGATTTTCGCTGACGACGGCGCGGCGCACGGACAAAAGAACGGTCGTGTTGTCCTTGACCAAAATGCCGCTGTCGCAAGCCATGAAAACCTCTTTGTCGGGATTGGAGGCAAGAGTGAACGACACCAGCCCCGGCACGACGACGCTGACGAAATCCGCGTGTTTCGGCAGGAACGTGAATGAACCGTCCTGCGCGTCAAACCGCACGCGCGTGATTTGCTCGTCAACCGCGATTCCCGCGGGGGTCAGGGCTTTCAACCTCATGCGGCTTGCTCCGCCTCCTTGATTTTTTCGGCTTTTGCCAGAACGTCTTCCAGCGTGCCGACCATATAAAACGCGTTTTCGGGGACGTCGTCCAGTTCGCCCGACAAAATCTTTTCGCAGCCGCGCAGCGTGTCTTCCAGTTCGACGGAACGTCCTTCCATGCCCGTAAAGTGGAACGTCGTAAAGAACGGCTGAGTCAAAAAGCGTTCCAGTTTTCTGGCTTTCATCACCGTTTTCTGATCGTTTTCGGGCAGTTCGTCAAAGCCCAGCATCGCAATGATGTCTTTTAATTCCTCGTATTCCGCCAAAGTTTTGCGCACAGCAGTCGCCACGCGGTAATGACGTTCCCCGACAATCAGCGGCGTCAGCATGTTCGACCCCGACGCCAGCGGATCGACGGCGGGATACAGCCCCTGCGACACGCGGGCGCGCGATAAAACAATGTTCGACGATAAATGCGCGAATGTGTGGCTGGCGGACGGGTCGGTCAGGTCGTCGGCGGGAACGTACACCGCCTGAATGGACGTAATCGCCCCCGTCGCCGTCGAAGCGATGCGTTCCTGCAACGACGCGATATCGGTCGCCAAAGACGGCTGATAGCCCACGCGGGACGGCATCTGTCCCATCAAAACGGAAATTTCGGATCCCGCCTGAACGAAACGGAACACGTTGTCGATCAGCAATAAAACGTCTTGCTTTTTTTCATCGCGGAAATATTCCGCCATCGCCAAGGCGGCGTGCGCCACGCGGAAACGAATCCCCGGCGCTTCGTTCATCTGACCGAACATCATGACCGTCTTGTCCAAAACGCCGGCGTCGCGCATTTCGCGATACAGTTGTTCGCCTTCGCGGCAACGTTCGCCGACGCCGCAAAACAGGGAAACGCCTTCGTAACGACCGACCATATTGTTAATCATTTCCGTAATCAGAACGGTTTTGCCGACACCCGCGCCGCCGAACAATCCGGCTTTGCCGCCGCGTTCCATCGGGGCTAGCAGATCGATCGCCTTGATGCCTGACACGAAAATTTTTGAATCGACGTTGCGCCGCGCCAAAGGCAGAGAATGGTTGTGAATGGGGCGGCGTTCGGACGCTTCCAGATTCGCTCCGCCGTCAATCGTGTCGCCGAACACGTTGAACATGCGTCCTAAAATTTTGTCGCCGACGGGGACGGTCAGCATGTGTTCCGTGTCGACGACCTCTTGTCCGCGGAACAGACCGCGCGTCGGTCCCATCGCCAGCGCGCGCACCGTGCAACCGTCCAGATGCGCCTGCACTTCGGCGATCAGACCGCGGCTTTCGCCCGTTCGCAATTCGTTGTAGACGGGGGGGAGCTTGTCGTTAAAACGGATATCAATCACGCTGCCCTGAATGGCGGTGATATAGCCGATGTTTTCCTGCACCGGAGTTTCATTCGTATCGGTCATGGACACCTTTTTTTTGTCAAAAATTGCGGATAAAAATGTCTATGATCAGCGTAACGGGTTTATTTTAAAAAGGAAAGCGTTTATTTCCGTCGATTGAAAAAAAACGTTTTTGATGCGTTTTTGCGATCAGCCGCCGTTGTGTCGGCGTTTCAAACGCGACGCCGTTTTTTGGGCGCGCGATTTGCGGCGGGCGATTTTTTTCACCTTTTTGGGTTCGCCCTGATACGCCATTTTGCGCGCTTCGGGCAAAGCCTCCGCCCTGGCGTAGGCGATTTCGCCGTCCGTCACATTGCCGCGAATGCGGTCGCGTTCGGCGTAAAAACGTTCCAGTTCTTCGCCTTTTAGCTTGCGTTGCGCGGTGATGCGCTGGGTCGTCGGGTTGATTTTTTTGCCGTTTTTAATCAATTCCCAATGCAGATGCGGTCCCGTCGACCGTCCCGTCGAACCGACGTAGCCGATGACGTCGCCCGCTTTGACCTTGCGTCCGACTTTGGAATTTTTGTGAAACTCGCTCATGTGCGCGTAGGCGGTCGAATATTCGGAATTGTGTTTGATTTGAATGTACAGTCCGTATGATCCGCCGCGTTTGACCTGCGTGATCGTGCCTTCGCCGGGGGCGCGGATCGGCGAACCGTGCGGCATGCCGTAATCGACGCCCCAATGCGTCAGCGTATAGCCTAAAACGGGGTGTTTCCGCTGTCCGAATTTCGATGTGATCCGCTGACGGGTCAGCGGGTGGGTCGTGAACAGTTTGCGCGCGACTTTCCCTGTTTCGTCGTAGTAGTCTTCGCGTTCCTGCGCGTCTTTATATAAATAGCGTTCGTGCTTTTTCGCGCGCGTGTCGATCGAGGCGTACACCAGCGCGCCGTTGCCGGTCGGCTGTCCGTCCTTGTTGTATTCCTTTTGAAACACGGCGGTGAACGAATCGCCTTTGCGCAAATCGCGTGAAAAATCGACGGGACCGTCAAAAGCCCACACGATTTGTGAAATCACGTTTGTCGGAATTCCCGCCTGTTTCGCGTTTGTGACGAACGCCCCGTCGATTTCGCCTTGCGCGTATTCCGTTTTTAAATCGACTTCGGGTTCGATCAGGGACGTGGCAAACACTTCGGGTTCGACCTTGACCGCGGAATAGCGGTTGCCGCGGCGATCCTCGACGGTGACGGACAGCAGTTCCTTTTTATCCGAATCGGTGTCGGTTTTTCCGATTTCAATTTTGTCGCCGACCTGAATGCGCTTTAAGTCCAGCACTTCGGACAAAGCGTCCGTCACCAGATAGATTTCGCGCGCGCTCAATCCGCCGGATTTCAATACGACCGACAAGTTTTGACGCGGTTTTAACGTGTACGATTCGATTTCGTCCGCTTTGGGCTGTTCAACGGGCGTCGGTTCGTTTTCCGCCTGTTCCGTTTCGACTGTTTCCGCCGATTCGTCCCGTCCCAAAGGCAAATCGATTGCCGCTACGGGCGTCAAAGTCGGCGTTTCGGCGGCGCGTTCGCGAATCAGCGCGGCGGCGGCTTCGTCCGAGGAATTATGGGCGGCGGATATTTTCAGCGTTCCCAAAACGCCGGACGCTCCGATGACCGCTCCCGCCAGAAAAACACCCAGCGGACGGTAGCGGGGGGAGGGGCTTTTGACCGGAGTCGCGCTTTCCATGTCGTCAACGACCAAATCAACCATGTTTTGCCCGATTCGTTCAAACAGCGATTTGACAGAATACGTCAAACGCGTCATCAATCCGAGCCTGTTCGCGTCGTTTTCGCGGGGGTCTGTCGGGGGAAGCATTATTACCGCCTTGTTGTTAAAAGAACTTTTTATACCTAACGCTCAAAAACTAAAAGAAGTTTAACGGGGCGCGTTTCAAACAAATTTGCATTTTAAATCGTAGAGCGCGATTGCCGCCGCGTTTGACACGTTCAAACTCTCGATTCGGGGGGAAATGGGCAGCTTGACCATAAAATCGCAGTTTTGAGCGGTCAGACGGCGCAAACCGTACCCCTCCGATCCCATGACCAGCGCAACTTTGCGGGGCAGATCGGCGTCGCGCAGCGTCTGTTTCGCCGCGCCGTCCATGCCGACGCACCAATAACCGCGCCGTTTCAGCGAATCCATCGTTCGCGCCAGATTTGAAACGTAAATCAAGGGAATCAGTTCCAAAGCCCCGCTTGCCGATTTCGCCAAAGCCCCCGTCGTTTCCGGGGCGTTGCGCTGAGTCACGATGACCGCGTCCGCGTCAAAAGCCGCCGCCGAACGCAAAATCGCCCCGACGTTGTGCGGATCCGTGACCTGATCCAAAATCACGACGACGGACGATTCTTTTTCGGGAATGTCCGGTTCGTACAAATCGGGCAGGGGCGATACAAAAGCCGCGATGCCCTGATGCACCGCGCCCGGCGGCAACAGACGGGAAAATTCCGCGCGATCCGCGGGCTCGGCGGAAAGACCGGCGGGAATTAAATCCGGCGGCAATTCCCGCGCCGTTTCCTTGCCGAGCAACAGACGGTGAATCGAACGGTTCGGATTCTGCAAAGCCGCCGTCACCGCGTGATATCCGTACAGCCAGACGCCGTTCGGCGGATTTTTGGCGTCGCTGGCGCGATCACGCCCCGCGTTGTCGCGGAAAACGGGCTTTTTTTTACGGTCTGACACGGCAAAAGACTCCTTAATATATTAAACCAATGATGTGTTTTAGCATATTTTCAAAAAAGAAAAAGCGATATTTGATTTTTTTGTGTTGACAAATCGATGGGAAATCCACTATTTGAAATACGTTGCGTTTGCAGCACGATTGGTCCGGATGGGTGGCCGAGTGGTTAATGGCAGCAGACTGTAAATCTGCCCGCGTGAGCGTACGCTAGTTCGAATCTAGCCCCATCCACCATCTTGCGGGTGTAGCTCAATGGTAGAGCAGAAGCCTTCCAAGCTTACTACGTGGGTTCGATTCCCATCACCCGCTCCAAACAAGGGCGTTCGACGGGATCGAAAGAAACGGAAAAACGCCGACGGTACGGAAGCCCGTCGCTTCCGCAAATGGTTTCAGCCGCCGCTTTGGGGGCTTTTTTGTATAAACGATCTACGGTCAGGAATTAGGAAATGGCAAAAGAGAAGTTTGAAAGAACGAAGCCGCATTGCAATATCGGCACGATTGGTCACGTAGACCACGGCAAGACGACGTTGACGGCGGCGATTACGAAAGTGTTGGCGAAGAAGGGCGAAGCGCAGTTTGTCGATTACGCGAACATCGACAAGGCGCCGGAAGAACGCGCTCGCGGCATCACGATCAACACGTCGCACGTTGAATACGAAACGGACAAGCGTCACTACGCGCACGTTGACTGCCCGGGGCACGCGGACTATGTTAAGAACATGATTACGGGTGCTGCGCAGATGGACGGTGCGATTTTGGTTGTTTCCGCTGCTGACGGTCCCATGCCTCAGACCCGCGAACACATTCTGTTGGCGCGTCAGGTTGGCGTTCCCGCACTGGTCGTGTACATGAACAAAGTCGACCAGGTTGACGATCCGGAATTGCTGGAATTGGTCGAAATGGAAATCCGCGACCTGTTGTCGTCGTATGACTTCCCGGGCGACGAAATCCCCATCATCAAAGGATCCGCGCTGGCGGTTCTGGAAGACGGCGACCCGAAGATCGGCGAAGACTCCATCATCGAATTGATGAAAGCGGTTGACGATTACATTCCGCAGCCGGAACGTCCGAAGGACAAGCCGTTCCTGATGCCGATTGAAGACGTTTTCTCGATTTCGGGTCGTGGTACGGTTGTGACGGGACGTGTAGAACGCGGCGTCATCAAAGTAGGCGACACGATCGAAATCGTCGGTATCAAACCGACGCAGACGACGACGTGCACGGGCGTTGAAATGTTCCGCAAGTTGCTGGATCAGGGCGAAGCGGGCGACAACATCGGCGTGTTGCTGCGCGGCACGAAACGCGAAGACGTCGAACGCGGACAGGTTTTGGCGGCTCCGAAATCCATCACGCCGCACAAGGTGTTCGAATCGAAGTGCTACATTTTGACGAAGGAAGAAGGCGGACGTCATACGCCGTTTTTCTCGAACTATCGTCCTCAGTTTTACTTCCGCACGACGGACGTGACGGGAACGATCGAACTGGAACCGGGCGTTGAAATGGTGATGCCGGGCGACAACGTCCACATCAAAGTCAGCCTGATTACGCCGATCGCCATGGACGAAGGTTTGCGCTTCGCGATTCGCGAAGGCGGTCGCACCGTCGGCGCCGGCGTCGTCTCTAAAATCATTGAGTAATAATTTGAAATTTTTCAAATTTTTTCCTTGATTTTTTCGGAAGGGGTGAGTAGTTTAGCTCATCCCTTTCGTTTTGGTTAAGGGGGTCTTTGAATGCGGTTTGGGGGTATAGCTCAATTGGTAGAGCACCGGTCTCCAAAACCGGGGGTTGCGGGTTCGATTCCTACTGCCCCTGCCAGCCGCACTGGTTAGGAATTTCTTTTATGGCTAAAGTTCATCCCGTCTTGTTTTTACGCCAGGTCCGGCAGGAGGTCGGCAAGGTCGTTTGGCCGACGCGCAAAGAAACGATGATGTCCACGCTGATGGTTGTCTTGTTCACGGTGTGCGCGACATTGTTCTTTTTTGTCGTTGATCAGGTCATTGCGTGGGTGATGAAGCTGATTTTGGGGTTGGGAGGTTAGGCTATGGCCGCCCGTTGGTATGTTTTGCACGTTTATTCCGGCTTTGAAAAGCAGGTTGCCAAATCAATTCAGGAGTTCGCGACCCAAAAGGGTATGACGGATATGTTTGAACAGGTTTTGGTGCCGACCGAAGAAGTCGTTGAGGTTCGTCGCGGTTCAAAAGTTAATTCGGAACGCAAGTTCTTTCCGGGATACGTTCTGGTAAAAATGGTGATGACGGACGAAACGTGGCATTTGGTTAAAAGCACTCCGAAAGTGACCGGATTCTTGGGCGCGCGCGAAAAACCGACGCCGATTACGGAGGCGGAAGCTCAGCGTATTCTGCATCAGGTTACAGAAGGGGTCGAACGTCCCAAAAACTCTGTTTCCTATGATGTCGGCGAACAGGTTCGCGTTATTGACGGTCCTTTCGCGTCTTTTGTCGGTTTTGTCGAAGAAACCGACGAGGAAAAAGCCCGTTTGAAAGTTTCGGTTTCGATTTTCGGACGCTCGACGCCCGTCGAATTGGAATATTCGCAGGTTGAAAAAGTTTGATACGGTTTAAGGCGTCGTTTCGGACAGCGATTCGTTCCGATCGGCGTCTTTGCGGCAGATAAGCCATTTATCGCACCGCAAGCCTAAAACGAATCGATAGTAAAATTTGAGGTAAAACAATGGCAAAGAAAATCGTCGGGTTTATTAAATTGCAAATCCCGGCAGGTAAAGCTAATCCTTCTCCCCCCGTCGGTCCCGCTTTGGGGCAGCGCGGTTTGAATATCATGGAATTTTGCAAAGCGTTTAACGCCGCCACGCAGAAAATGGAACCGGGTATGCCGATTCCCGTCGTGATCACCGCTTATGCCGACCGCACGTTCTCTTTCATCACGAAGATGCCGCCCGTCAGCTACTTCATCATCAAAGCTTCCGGTCAGCCCAAAGGTTCGAAAGAACCCGGTCGCGCCAAAGTCGGAAAAATCACCAAGGCGCAAGTCCGTGAAATCGCGGAACAGAAGATGCCGGATTTGAACTGCTCGACGGTTGAAGCCGCTATGAACATGGTTGTGGGACAGGCTCGTTCCATGGGTATCGAAGTCGTGGAGTAACGGATAATGGCTAAATTGGGTAAGCGCTTGACGGGTGCGTATAAATCCGTCGACAATATGAAAGCTTATGATCTGGACGAAGCCATTGCCGTTTTGAAAGCGGCTCCCAAAGCGAAATTTGACGAAACCGTCGAAATCGTTATGGGATTGAATGTTGACCCGCGTCAGGCGGATCAGATGATCCGTGGCGTTGTCGGTCTGCCCAACGGAACGGGCAAAACCGTTCGCGTCGCCGTTTTCGCCAAGGGCGCCAAAGCCGAAGAAGCGAAAAAAGCGGGTGCCGATGTCGTCGGCGCCGAAGATCTGATGGAAACCGTTCTGAAGGGAACGATTGAATTCGATCGCTGCATCGCCACGCCCGACATGATGGGCGTCGTCGGTCGTCTGGGCAAGATCTTGGGACCCCGCGGCTTGATGCCGAACCCCAAACTGGGAACGGTGACGATGGACGTTGCCGGCGCGGTTAAGGCGGTTAAAGCCGGTCAGGTCGAATACCGCGTCGAAGCCGCCGGTCAGATTCATGCTGGTGTGGGCAAGATCAGCTTTACCGAAGCGCAAATCAAAGAAAATATTTTGACTTTCGCTCAGGCTGTTCTGAAAGCCAAGCCCGCCAGCGTCAAAGGAACTTACCTGAAACGCGTCGGACTGAGCACGACTCAGGGCGTCGGTGTGAAGGTTTCCGTTTCCAATGTCGCCACGTTGGCAAGCGGAAAATAATAAAAAAATTCCGATCGGAAACGATCGGGCAGGGGAAAACCGATTGTTTCGGCTTTCCCTTCGCCTGTCCAAGACCGCAGGTGCGGGATTGTTTTAAACAATACCGTTTAAAGGAAAGTAGCCGCCTGCATAGACAGAGGTGCAAGTTTTTTAGCCGCTCCGATGGAATGGTTTATGGCTTGAGCTTTTGGACAGGATTCGGCTTTCGGCATGGTGCCGAAAGTTTTGAGTAATGAACTTTCGTCCGCGAAACATCGCTGACGGAAGGAATGAATGAGGATACAAAAGTGAAACGTGAACAAAAAGCTGAATTGCGTTCCCTGATGAACGAAGACTTCAGCAACGCCGGACTGGTTGTCGTTACCCATTACACGGGGTTGACGGTCGCCGAAATGTCGGCTTTGCGTGATGCCGTTCGTAAAGAGGACGCAAAGTTTCGCGTGACAAAGAACCGTATTACTCGTCTTGCTCTTGCTGGAACACAGTACGAACAGTTGGCGGATCTGATGGTCGGACCCACGGCGGTTTCCTATTCCGTCGACCCGATCGCCGCTGCCAGAGCCGTTGTGGCTTTCGCCAAAAAGAATGACAAACTGGTTATTCGCGGCGGGATCATGGAAGGCAAAGTTTTGTCCGTCGCCGAAGTCACGGCGTTGGGCGAATTGCCGTCCTTGGATCAGTTGCGCGGCAAACTGGTTGGTTTGTTGCAGGCGCCCGGGGCTCAGATTGCTCGTGTTTTGAAGGCTTATGCCGACAAAGAAGAACAGGCTGCGTAATCGTCTTGTCATGGGGGAAGTTCCCCGCTGAAAAAATCGGCATGTTATGTGCCAAAACAAAAACTATTAAACGGAGTTAAATAAAATGGCTGATCTCGCCAAAATCGTTGAAGAATTGTCCGCCTTGACAGTGTTGGAAGCTGCCGAACTGTCCAAAATGTTGGAAGAAAAATGGGGCGTTTCCGCTGCGGCTCCCGTTGCCGTCGCCGCTGCCGGCGCTGCGGCTCCCGCGGAAGAAAAGACTGAATTTGATGTCGTTCTGGTTGAAGCCGGCGCGAATAAAATCAACGTCATTAAGGAAGTCCGCGCTATCACCGGTCTGGGTCTGAAAGAAGCGAAAGACTTGGTCGAAGGCGCTCCGAAGACCGTTAAGGAAGGCGCGAACAAAGAAGACGCCGAAAAATTCAAGAAACAGCTGGAAGCTGCCGGCGCCAAGGTTGAAGTCAAGTAATTTGGCTGTCGCCGCTTGATTTTAGGGATCGGACGACAAGGGGAAATTATCCCTTTCGTCCGGTCCTTGAAGTCGTCTTGTATAGTCTCCGGCGTCTTGGGACTTTAAACTGTAAGGCGTTAAGAATATTTCTTTACAGATGGGGAGCTGAAATGGTCAAATCTTTTACGGGTCGGAAACGCGTGCGCAAAAATTTCGGAAGGATCCCTTCCGTTGCAGAGATGCCCAATCTTATAGATGTGCAGAAAAGCTCTTATGCCCATTTCCTGCAAGAGGGCGTGCCGGCGGACAAAAGAACCGATACCGGTTTGCAGGAAGTCTTGAAATCCATTTTTCCGATCAAGGATTTTTCCGGTCGCGGTGTTTTGGAATTTGTTAAATACGAACTGGACGAACCGCTTTACGACGTTGACGAATGCATTCAGCGTGGCATGACGTATTCCGCCCCGTTGCGCGTGACGTTGCGTCTGGTCGTTTGGGATATCGACGAAGAAACGGGCGCGCGTTCGATTCGTGATATCAAAGAACAGGACGTTTATATGGGCGATATGCCCTTGATGACCGAAACGGGTACGTTTATCGTCAACGGAACCGAACGCGTCATCGTTTCCCAGATGCACCGTTCCCCCGGCGTGTTTTTTGACCATGACAAGGGCAAAACCCATTCTTCCGGCAAATATCTGTTCGCCGCCCGCGTCATTCCGTACCGCGGTTCATGGTTGGATTTCGAATTCGACGCCAAAGATTTGGTCTACGTCCGCATCGACCGCCGCCGCAAGCTGCCCGTCACGTCTTTGCTGTACGCTTTGGAATCCAAGGAAACCGAAGAACTGCGCAAAGCCCGCGAAGCGGAAGGGCGCAACGTCGATTTGCAAGAGGTTCGCGGCATGAGCCAGGAGGAAATCCTGGGCTATTTCTATAAAAAGATCGCGGTCGCCGCCGATAAAAACGGTTGGAAAACGCCTTTCGTTCCCGAATATCTGAAAGGAACGAAACTGCGTTACGATCTGGTCAACGCCGAAACGGGCGAGGTTTTGTTGCAAGCCGGCGAAAAGGTCAACGGCGGCAAGCTGAAAAAGTTTGAAAAGGAAGGCTTGTCCGAAATCCGCGTCAATGACGAGGAATTGATCGGTCGTTTCATCGCCGAAGACATGATCAATGAAAAAACGGGTGAAATTCTGGTCGAAGCCGGCGACGAAATTTCCGAAGAAATGTTGGAAACTTTCAAGAAGAACAAAGTCGCCGAAATTTCCGTTCTGCATATCGACAACATCAATGTCGGACCGTATATTCGCAACACGATGGCTGCCGATAAAAACCAGACGCGTGAAGACGCTTTGTTCGACATTTACAAAGTGATGCGTCCGGGGGAACCGCCTACCGTCGAATCCGCCGACGCTTTGTTCCGCAGTCTGTTCTTTGATTTGGAACATTATGATTTGTCCGCCGTCGGTCGCGTGAAAATGAACATGCGTCTGTATAACGACAAGGACGCCGTTCCCGATACCGTTCGCACGTTGCGCAAGGAAGACATTCTGGAAATCGTCCGCGTTTTGGTCGAATTGAAAGACGGTCGCGGCGAAATCGACGATATCGACAACTTGGGCAACCGTCGCGTCCGTTCCGTCGGCGAATTGATGGAAAATCAGTACCGCATCGGTCTGTTGCGTATGGAACGCGCCATTCGCGAACGTATGAGCTCGGTGGATATCGATACGGTTATGCCGCACGATTTGATTAACGCGAAACCCGCCGCCGTCGCCGTCCGCGAATTTTTCGGTTCTTCGCAGCTGTCGCAGTTCATGGATCAGAACAATCCGTTGGCGGAAGTTACGCATAAACGCCGTTTGTCCGCTTTGGGACCCGGCGGTTTGACGCGCGACCGCGCCGGATTTGAAGTCCGCGACGTTCACCCGACCCACTACGGACGCATCTGTCCGATTGAAACCCCCGAAGGTCCGAATATCGGTCTGATCAACTCTTTGGCTACGTACGCCCGCGTCAATCAGTACGGCTTTATCGAAAGTCCGTATCGCAAGGTTGTCGACGGCAAGGTGACGAAGGAAGTCGTTTATCTGTCCGCCATGGAAGAAAACGGGGAAGTCATCGCTCAGGCGAACGCGGAATTGGACAGCAAAGATTGCTTTATCAAAGATCATCTGGTCGCATGCCGTAAAAACGGTGAATTCGTTTTGTGTCCGCCCGAAGAAATCACGCTGATCGACGTTTCGCCGAAGCAGCTGGTTTCGGTTGCTGCGGCGCTGATTCCGTTCTTGGAAAACGATGACGCGAACCGCGCTTTGATGGGATCGAACATGCAGCGTCAGGCCGTTCCTCTGTTGCAATCCGACGCGCCGCTGGTCGGCACGGGAATGGAAGCCGCAGTTGCGCGCGACTCGGGCGCCGCTATCGTCGCGAAAAGAAACGGTGTCGTTCAGTCCGTTGACGGTATGCGCATCGTTGTCCGCGCCACGGGCAAGATCAAAGCCGACGAATCCGGTGTCGATATCTATAAACTGCGCAAATTCCAGCGTTCCAACCAGTCGACCTGCATCACGCAGTTGCCGCTGGTCAAAGTCGGCGACATCGTCGCCAAAGGCGACATCATCGCCGACGGCGGTTCGACGCAGTTGGGCGAGCTGGCTTTGGGACGTAACGTTCTGGTCGCTTACATGCCTTGGAACGGCTACAACTACGAAGACGCTATCCTGATTTCCGAACGCATCGCCCGCGATGACGTGTTCACGTCCATTCACATCGACGAATTCGAAGTGATGGCGCGCGACACGAAACTGGGGCAGGAAGAAATCACCCGCGACATTCCGAATGTCGGCGAAGAAGGTTTGAAACAGCTGGACGAAGCCGGCGTTGTTTATATCGGCGCCGAAGTCAAAGCCGGCGACATTCTGGTCGGGAAAGTGACGCCGAAGGGCGAATCCCCGATGACGCCGGAAGAAAAACTGTTGCGCGCGATTTTCGGTGAAAAAGCCGCCGATGTCCGCGACACGTCCCTGCGCGTTCCGCCCGGAATCGCCGGAACGGTCGTCGAAGTTCGCGTGTTTTCGCGCCGCGGCGTTGACAAAGATCAGCGCGCCATGGCGATTGAACAGTCGGAAATCGAAGCTCTGGCAAAAGACCGCGATGCCGAAAAAGCAATTTTGGAAGGTTCTTTCTACGATCGTTTGAAGGCGTCTTTGGTTGACCAGAACGCTTCCGTCGGCGTCAAAGATGTCGTCGCCGGAACAAAGCTGACCGCGGAAATGCTGGACAAGATGTCCCGCAAAGATTTGCGCAAAGTCGCCGTGGAAAACGACGAAGTCATGAGCGAAATCGAAAAAATGTCCAAGGTGTTTGACGCCGATATCGAAAAATTGCAGGAACGCTTTGAAAACAAAGTCGAAAAGCTGCAACGCGGCGACGAAATGCCCCCGGGCGTTCTGAAAATGGTCAAGGTCTTTATCGCCGTGAAGCGTAAATTGCAGCCGGGCGACAAGATGGCGGGACGTCACGGAAACAAAGGCGTCGTTTCCCGTATTCTGCCGATTGAAGACATGCCGCACATCGCCGACGGCACTCCCGTTGATTTGGTTTTGAATCCGCTGGGTGTTCCGTCCCGTATGAACGTCGGACAAATTTTGGAATGCCACTTGGGTTGGGCTTGCCGCGAATTGGGCAAACAGGTTCACGCTTTGTATGAACAAGTCGCCGAACGCAAAGCTTCTGTCGAAGATTTGCGCGCTAAATTGAAGGACGTGTACGGCGCGAAAGAATATAAAGCCAACATCGAAAAGCTGTCCGATGACGAAGTCATGGAATTGGCGGACAACATGAAGAACGGTCTGCCGATCGCCACGCCCGTTTTTGACGGCGCGCGCGAAGCCGATATCAACGAAATGTTGCAGAAAGCGGGCTTGCCCGTTTCGGGTCAGGTTCAGCTGTTTGACGGCAGAACGGGCGAAGCGTTTGAACGTCCCGTCACGGTTGGTGTGACATACATGTTGAAATTGCACCATTTGGTTGACGAAAAGATCCACGCGCGTTCAATCGGTCCCTATTCGCTGGTGACGCAGCAACCGTTGGGCGGCAAGGCTCAATTCGGCGGACAGCGTTTCGGCGAAATGGAAGTTTGGGCTTTGGAAGCTTACGGTTCCGCTTATACGTTGCAGGAAATCCTGACGGTCAAGTCGGACGACGTGTCCGGACGTACGAAAGTGTACGAATCCATCGTGCGCGGCGACGACAAATTCGAAGCCGGGATTCCCGAATCGTTCAACGTTTTGGTCAAAGAAATGCGCTCCTTGTGCCTGAACGTCGAACTGACGCAGCGTGAATACTGAGAAATCCCTTGAAGGAAAGAGGAAAGTCAATGAACGAACTTATGAAAGTTTTCGCTCCCGTATCGGAAACACAGTCTTTTGATCGGATTCAGATTTCTTTGGCGTCGCCGGAACGCATCCGTTCCTGGTCGTACGGTGAAGTCAAAAAACCCGAAACGATTAACTACCGCACCTTCAAGCCGGAAAAGGACGGTCTGTTCTGCGCGCGCATTTTCGGTCCCGTCAAGGATTACGAATGCTTGTGCGGCAAATACAAACGCATGAAATACCGCGGCGTCGTTTGCGAAAAGTGCGGCGTTGAAGTGACGCTGTCCAAAGTGCGCCGCGAACGCATGGGACATATTGAACTGGCGGCTCCCGTCGCGCATATCTGGTTCTTGAAATCCCTGCCCAGCCGCATCGGTCTGTTGGTCGATATCATGCTGAAGGATTTGGAATCCGTCCTGTATTTCGAAAAATATATCGTGATTGAACCGGGGCTGACGCCGTTGAAGGTCAATGAATTGTTGACCGAGGATCAGTATCAGAACGCGATTGAGGAATACGGCGAAGACGCTTTCCGCGTCGGCATCGGCGCCGAAGCGTTGAAAGAAATCCTGTCCGGCATCGATTTGGAACAGGAAGCCGAAACCATTCGCGCCGAACTGCGTTCCACGTCTTCCGACGCGCGCCGCAAGAAGCTGGTCAAGCGTTTGAAGCTGGTCGAGGCGTTTTTGGAATCCGGTTCCAAACCCGAATGGATGATTTTAGATGTCATTCCCGTCATTCCGCCCGAATTGCGTCCGTTGGTTCCGCTGGACGGCGGACGGTTCGCGACATCGGATTTGAACGATTTGTACCGTCGCGTCATCAACCGTAACAATCGTTTGAAGCGGCTGATGGAATTGCGCGCTCCGGAGATTATTATCCGCAACGAAAAACGCATGTTGCAGGAATCCGTCGACGCGTTGTTCGACAACGGTCGTCACGGTCGTCCGCTGGCGGGCGCGAACAAGCGTCCGTTGAAATCTCTGGCGGATATGCTGAAGGGCAAACAGGGGCGTTTCCGTCAGAACCTGTTGGGTAAGCGCGTCGACTATTCCGGTCGTTCCGTGATTGTCGTCGGACCCGAACTGAAATTGCAACAATGCGGCATTCCCAAAAAGATGGCGTTGGAACTGTTCAAGCCGTTCGTGTACGCCAAATTGGAAATGTACGGCATGGCGACGACGTTGAAAGCGGCTAAGAAAATGGTCGAAAAGGAACGTCCCGAAGTTTGGGATATTCTGGAAGAGGTTATTCGCGAACACCCCGTTCTGTTGAACCGCGCGCCGACTTTGCACAGATTGGGCATTCAGGCTTTCGAACCCGTTTTGATTGAAGGAAAAGCCATTCAGTTGCACCCGTTGGTTTGCACGGCGTTCAACGCCGACTTCGACGGCGACCAAATGGCCGTTCACGTCCCTCTGTCGCTGGAAGCGCAACTGGAAGCCCGCGTTTTGATGATGTCCACGAACAACATCTTGTCGCCCGCGAACGGCAAACCCATTATCGTTCCGACGCAGGACATGATTTTGGGGCTGTATTACATCACGATGGCGCGCGACAACCAGCCGGGCGGCAAACGTATCCTGACGGCGGAAGAACGCGATGAAATCAAGGCGTTGACCGAAGCCGACATGAAAAAATGGGCGGACGAATATCGTCATGACTTTAAAGACATGGAGGATTTCCGCGCTTTCGTCACAAAAACAAAAGAAGAAGATCATATGTTGCGTTTCGGCGGCATTGAAGAAGTCGAAATGGCGCTGAACAACCATCTGGTCAACTATCATTCGAAAATCAAATGCTATTTGGAGTTTGTCGACGAAGACGGGCAAATCGCGCATCGAACGATTGAAACGACGCCGGGACGCGTGTTGTTGTCGCAGGTCGTGCCGAAGCATCCGAAAATTCCGTTCAAGCTGTTCAACCGCTTGTTGCGTAAAAAGGAAATCGCCGACATCATTGATCAGGTCTATCGTTATTGCGGACAAAAGGAAACCTGCATTTTCGCCGACCGCATCAAGAATATGGGCTACAAATACGCTGCCGTTTCCGGCGTTTCGTTCGGCAAGGACGATATGCTGGTTCCTAAAACGAAATGGAAACTGATCAAGGACACCGAAGCCAAGGTCAAGGAATTTGAACAGCAGTACACCGACGGTTTGATCACGAACGGCGAACGCTATAACAAGGTCGTCGACGCGTGGTCGTCCTGCACGGACAAGATCGCCGACGAAATGATGAAGGAAATTTCCAAGGACGATCCGACGAAACCCGTGAACTCGGTTTATATGATGGCTCATTCCGGCGCCCGCGGTTCCGCGGCGCAAATGAAGCAGCTGGGCGGCATGCGCGGTTTGATGGCGAAGCCGAACGGCGAAATCATCGAAACGCCGATTATCGCGAACTTTAAAGAAGGTTTGTCGGTGGCGGAATACTTCAACTCGTCCCACGGCGCGCGCAAAGGTTTGTCCGACACCGCGCTGAAGACGGCGAACTCCGGTTATCTGACGCGCCGTCTGGTCGATGTCGCTCAGGACGCGATTGTTTGCGAAGACGATTGCGGCACCACCCGCGGCATTTGGGTCACGGCGGCGATGGACGGCACGACGGTCGTCGCGACGCTGGGCGAACGCGTGCTGGGACGCACGGCGCAGGAAGACGTTAAAAATCCCGCCAGCGGCGAAATCATCGTTCCCTGCGGCAAACTGATTGACGAAAACGACGTCGAAAAAATCGAAAAGGCGGGCGTGGACAAGATTTATATCCGTTCCCCGCTGACCTGCGAATCCAAAAACGGCGTTTGCGCGAAATGCTACGGACGCGATTTGGCGCGCGGCACGTCGGTTAACATCGGCGAAGCGGTCGGCGTTATCGCGGCGCAGTCCATCGGCGAACCCGGAACGCAGCTGACCATGCGCACGTTCCACGTCGGCGGCACGGCGCAGAACGTCGAAGTTTCCGCGATTGAATCGGGCTTTGACGGCACGGTCGTCTTTACGGCGTCCGAACCCGTCGTCAATACGAAAGGCGAGGCGATTGTCACGACGCGCGACTGCGAATTGGCGATCGTGGACGGCAACGGCGCGGTGAAAACGCACTATCACGTCCCGTTCGGCGCGGTTGTCGCCGTCAAGGGCGGCGACAAGATCGTCAAAGGTCAGCGTCTTGCCGAATGGAACGCCTATGTCATTCCGTACTTTATCGACAAGGAAGGCTCGGTTCGCTTTGAAAACTTTGTCGACGGCGAAACCGTCCGCGAAATCCGCGACGAAGCGACGGGGTTGACGCAGATCCGCGTGATCGAAGCGCACGGAACGTCGAAAAAGGCGCAAATCGTCTTGGAAAAAGACGGGGCGTCCGTCGCCGTGTACAATCTGCCCGTCAATTCGACGGTGATGTTGGAAAACGGCGCGGCGGTGAAGCGCGGCGATATTTACGCGATGATCGAAATCGAACGTAAATCGCGCGATATCACGGGCGGTCTGCCCCGTGTGGCGGAATTGTTTGAAGCCCGCAAACCCAAAGATTGCGCGATTATCGCGGAAATCGACGGCGTTGTGGAATTCGGCAAGGACTACAAAGCCAAACAGCGCATCGTCATTAACGGTGAAAACGGCACTCAGCGTGAATATCTGGTTCCGAAAGGCAAGCTGATTCTGGTTCAGAACGGCGATACCGTCCATCAGGGGGATACGCTGACCGACGGCGCCGAAGATCCGCACGATATCTTGCGTGTCAAGGGGTTGGAAGCTTTTGCCCAGCACATGGTCAAGGAAATTCAAGCCGTCTATCGTCTGCAGGGCGTGAAGATCAACGACAAGCATATCGAGGTCATCACCCGCCAGATGTTGCAGAAGCTGGAGGTCACCGACGCCGGCGACACGACATTGGCGCAGGGCGAACAGGTCGATCAGTTGACGCTGGACAAGGAAAACAACAAGGCGATCGCCGCCGGCGGACGTCCCGCCGATGCGATGCCGATTCTGCTGGGGATCACGAAAGCCAGTTTGCAGACGAGTTCGTTCATTTCGGCGGCTTCATTCCAGGAAACGACGCGCGTTCTGACGGAATCCGCCGTTTCGGGCAGAACCGACGACTTGATCGGGTTGAAAGAAAACGTCATCGTCGGTCGTTTGATACCGGCGGGAACGGGGTCCGTCGTCAATCGTCTGCGCGCTTTGGCGGCGCAGCGCGACAAGGAAAATCTGGAACGGCAGGACGATTTGTCCGCTTTGCCCGCGGCGGAAACCGCGCCCGAAGCGTAATTTTATCGTTGCTGAGCAGGTTTGCCATTTGCGTCAATTCATTTTTGGGGTAATCACAATGCCGCTTTCATTGGCGTAGATGTGAAAGAAGCGGTCTTTGGAGTGGTTGGCGGCTATGGTGCCCACGATTTGCTCATAACTGTGCGAGGCATCGTCGATAAGCACATTTGCCGCACTCGATTCGGGTATCTGGGTAGCGTAATCCTTGATTCCAACAGCCTTTGCCACAGCATCGGGCTTGCTGCTGAGAATCACCCAGCCGGCACGGTCTTCAATCGGTGTGCTGCTTTTGCCGAAAAGGCGGCTAAACAGGCGGCGAGCCACAGCCAATCCCTGACGCACCAGCACACCAAGTTTGATCAACAAGCACCTCCGCCTTATGGTCACGCTCACCGCCACAGGCGAAACCGTGGGCACGGTGGATTTCCTCAACTTCAACCCCATTCACAATCGTGCCGAACTGGGTGTGTATATCTGCAAGGAATTTCAAGGGCAGGGGCTTTCCGCCGAAACGATGAAGATAGTGAACGCCTACGCCGCCCATGGCATCGGCTTGCGCCAGCTGTATGTGTATGTGCCTGAAGACAACGCCGCCAGCATAGCCATGGTTCGCCATGCCGGATTCGAGGAAGTGGGCATCTTGCAAAGTTGGATAAAAACAGGAAAGGAATACCACAACGTGGTACTCCTCCAAAAAATCTATTAATCCAAAATCGATATATTACAATTAATTGTCGCTGGGATTGGTGGGCCAGTTGTTCCATGTGCGGTATTTTTCTCCAAAGCTCTCCACAGCCGCTTTCCACATATCGTCGGCTTCTTGGTCGCCCATGATCAATGCTTCGTCGATGTGCTTCTGTATCACCCAGTCGAAGCGCGAAATCTCATCAGCCAACTGCCCTTTCTCCCAACCTGAATAGCCCACGATAAACTTCATTTTCCCCTCCACAGGCTCGCCACACGCCACATAGCGCTTCACCGCCTCGTAGTCGCCACCGCAATACAGCCCACGAGAAGGACCCGACTATTTTCAGGAAATACCGCTTTATATGGGCGGACCGGTCGGGCTCAACCAGCTGTTTTTTCTCCACACATTAGGTCCCGACGTGATTCC
>OQVL01000404.1_pt1 | contig 22304 bp, 14 predicted proteins | sample 1691501 | NCBI WGS metagenome assembly OQVL01 (sample SAMN03418253, study PRJEB22391) | human gut metagenome | biome: human-gut; feature: organic feature; material: feces | host: Homo sapiens | place: Tanzania | collected 2013-01 | reverse complement strand
GCCGTTATGACCAGTGGGAAGCCAAAACGGCTCGTACTGCGGACGGCTGGCAGGCGGAGATAAAAATTCCGTTTCAGGAACTGGGCTGGAATGAGCCGGTCGTGAACGGCGATTCCATCGCGTTCAATGTCTGCCGTCAGCGCAAACAGGCAGGAGAACTTCTTACCTGGTCGCCGGTTCGGGAATCATTTCATGAAGTGGCGAATTTCGGTACGCTCATATTGAACGACTATGCGGCAGGACTACAGAAAAAATACGGAATGAATCTGGCGAAAGCGGATCGTGCGGAATACGAACGTCAAGCAGCCGAAGCCGAAGCGCGTCTGCTCAAAGCCAAATACGAACGCAATGCCCGGAGAAAATTCGCTGCCGCTCCTGTTCCCGTCACGGCGGATTACGCGATTCCCTTCATCCCGGAGGAAATCTTTTCGCCGGCAACGGAAATTCAGCTGTCCGCGGCAGTCAACGAATTGAAGCCGCTGCCGCTGGCAATTGCCAATCTGACCAATAAAACAGCGGAATACCGGGTCATTCTGGAAACCTGCGAATCGTATAACGGCAAGTACGGACTGAAAGATTTTCCCTCGGGTCAGATCACATTCCGGCAGGCGGTCCGGTTCAAGGACAGCGACAAGGATACGGACAGTCTGCGTCTGGATCCGCTGCCGCGCATGAACGAAGCCTGCACCATTACCATTCCGCCGAAGGAAGCGGGACTGGTCTGGTTTGATTTCAACACGGCGGACGTCAAGCCCGGATGCTATGAAGGCCGCATCCGTATCATTCCGCTCAGCGAACCGGCAAAATGGGAGAGTGTCAACGGCGGTTTCCACAACCGGAAATACACGGGTGAAATGCTGGATATTCCGGTCCGTCTGAACGTCCGGAACATTGTTCTTGCCAAACAGCCTGCCGTTCCGTTGGGGTTCTTTCAGAATGCGGAAAACGAGCAGATGTTCCGTCTGATGCAGGAAGCCGGAGCTTCTGATTTCGGACTGAGTCCCTGGGATTTCATGTTCGGTCTGGACAAGGCGGGCAGCATTGATCCGTCTTCGTATAAAAAAAAGACACTGGCGGCAGTGGAAAATATCCGGAAACATTTGGAATGGGGGAAGAAATACGGAGTGCATCCGACTTTTTTCATCGGTTTTTCCGGATACCGCACTTTTCAGCAGCTTTACGGGACAAAAAACAATCCTGAAAAGAACCGGAAACTCTGGCCGCAGTGGGTGGCGGCAGTCAAAAAACTGATGAACGACAACGGCGTTCCCGATACCGATTATGCCATTGAGACATGGGACGAACCGGATCCGAAACTGTTCGATGAATTGATTGCATCACACGAAGCGGCAAAGAAAGCCGCGCCGTCGGTCCGTCTGCTGATAACCCTGGGGGCGCATATCATGTCCGCCGCCGATATGGAAAAACTTGCCCCGTATACGGATGCCTGGATCCTCTGGAGCAGCGGTTATTTCGAACGTCCGGAACATCTGGCGTTCGTCCGGAAGACTCTGGCGCAGGGGAAAAAGATCAGTCATTATACCTGTTCGACCTCCATGCGGGTTCATCTGGACCGCAATTACCGCAAACACGCGTGGACAGCCGCGTTTTACGGATTGAGCGCAAATCACATGTACTGGTTCAGCGACTGCATGGGCGGATACGGTGCTTCCGACTGGAAAATCGCCATGGAAGGCGGATTGACTTACCGGTCGTTCGACACGTTCATTCCGTCCATCCGCTACATGGCTCTGCGGGAAGGAATCACGGACGTCAAGTATCTGGCGAAACTCCGCGAAGCCGGCAAAGGTTCGCCCGAAGTTGAAAAATTTCTGAAAGAAGCACTTCAACGGGTCTTCGCGGATTTCGCCCATGACCCCGCCATGGCGGATAAAGTCCGCGAGGAAGCGGCTCGGCTCATTCTCAAAATGCAGGACAGAAAATGAATATACGCTGTCTCCATTTCGATATGAAGGCGATGATCCCGAAAGCGGAATTTCTGCCTTGCCTTCTGGAAAACATCGCCCAATGCGGATACAATGCGCTGCTGCTGGAACTGGAAGACAAATTCCCGTTCCGGTGCTGTCCGGAGGCGGTTCACCCCGCGGCTTACCGGCGGGAAGATTTCCGGGAAATGAACCGGATCTGCCGGAAACTGGGAATCACGGTCATTCCGCTGCTGCAGAGCGTCGGACATCTGGACTATCTGCTCAAACATCCGCAGTACCGTTTTCTGCGCGAAGACAACAGCGTTTATCAATGGTGTCTTTCCGATTCCCGCAGCTGGGAAATCTGGCGGGCAATGGCGGAAGAACTTCTGGAAGTGTTTCCAGACTGCACGTATTTTCATATCGGAGCGGACGAAGCGGAAATGCCCGGAGAGTGTCCGCGCTGTGCCGGAAAAGATTGTTTTCAGCTGTACCGCGACCGGGTGGAAGTGTGCGCGGACTGGGTTTTGTCGCACGGCAGGAAACCGGTGATGTGGGATGACGTCTTCCGGAATCATGAACTGGAAATACAGCAGAGTCTGCTGGAAAAAGTCATCCCGTGCGTCTGGCTGTACCGCGAAATGAATGCCCCGCTGATCCGGAAATATGCCTCGCTCGGCATTGAATTCTGGGGAGCGTCCTGCATTCAGGCGAATTACCGTTACCGCGGCATGGGTCCGCAGGAACCCAAGCAGCGCAATGTGGATGACTGGGCGGATATTCAGGCGGTTACGCCGCAGCTTACCGGACACATCGGCACCATCTGGGGACGCATACAGTCCATGTCGCCGCAGGAATCGAATCTGCCGCAGTCCATGTACATGATCGCGTATCAGGGCGAAACCCTGCTGCACGGGAAAATCGCCGACCGGTCCGCCTTCAACCGGCGTTTCGCCGAACAGTTTTTCGGTCTGCCGCAGATGGACATGGACCGGATCGTTTCCGGATTCTGCAATGACCCGGACAGGGTGAAGGCGGAACTGGAAAAATGGCTGGATCAGCCTTGCCGCAATGCCGATATTCTCCGGATCTGGCACATGTTCAACGAAGTGGACGTGCTGTACCGTTATGTCGACATGTGTTTCAGTTCCAACGACGCCCTGCTCAGCCGTTACCGTCAGAACCGGGCGTCGGACAAAATGATCCGCAACTGGCGCGACGGCGTCCGGATCACGGAGGAACGCACTGCCGAACTCTGCGGGAGAATCGATGAAGTGCTGGGGCGGTATTTCCCTTCCGTGCAGCTGGCGGAATACAAGGATGAGCGGTTCACCTCCATGCTGGAACAGAACCGCCGCTGGGGAAAACTGCTGGCGGAAACGCGGCAGGATTTCTGAACTGCCGGAAACAAACATGACGTTTTTTCCTTATCGGAACAGACCGCCATGCAGTTTCCCGTGCCGGCTGATTACAGCGGGATCATGCGCAGCTCGTGCGCGGCAAGCGTTCCGCTTTTTTCACCGTACTTCCAGCGTTGTTCCTGTTCCGTGTAATTGGCGAGGAACAGAGCTTTTCCGCCTTGCGGCGACTGCCAGACACTGTGCAGGACAGACGGCTGAATGCTTTCGATCCGTTTGTCTTCCGCCGGTTTCGTGAAAATCATGCGTCCGTGGAACAACACGGTGTGTTCCGCGCATTCGAACCCTTCCGGGGAGAGCATGGCGCCGTCGAACAGGAATTCCTTGTGTCTGCGGTAGAAATCCGCCGCATACAGAATGACGCGGCGGGCTTCCGCCAGTTCCGGATTGGTCAGCACGGACTCCAGAAATTCGCAGACGGTCGGCTGTGTCCCGTACACGAAACAGCGGTACAGTTCAATGTAGAACTGTTCGGGATAGAGCCGGTGCCACGGCTGTTCTTCCTGCCAGCGGTCGGCGGCGGGCCACATGACGTCCCAGGGCGGAATGCCGGTCGGCGACGCATACCCGCCGAACAAGGCGCATTCCCCATGATAAACCGCGGGAAAGAACGGAACCGGAATCATCCATGCCTTGCCCTGATGCTCTCCGGAAATCGTGTTGCAGACGGTTATGCCATCCAGCACATCCAGATAATTTTCGCCGCAGCCTTCCGAAAGCAGCGGGTAACCGAGATTTTCTTCGTGCAGACGTTTCAGCAGGGCGCGGTATCCGTACACCATGGTCTGGGCGTCGCCCCGGTGATGCCGGTGCAGCGGATTGTAACAGTGATAGACCCCCATGTTGCTGATCATGTCCAGATACTGCCCGTCCAGTCCGCTGTCATGCAGAGTCCGGACCAGATGCGAAAGCCGGTCCTGAAATTTCGGGGCTTCGCCGCACATATAGCCGAGCCGGTGATGATTATAGCGGTTGAACGCGTGATTGACCGGTTCGCCCTGGGCATTCATCATGACGGATTCCGTGCCGCCCTGCTGCCAGCTTTCGCCGTCCATATCCCAGCAGAAACCGTTGATATATACTTGTACATAAATGTTGTTTTTATGAAGAATCCGGACGGTTTTCCGGAATGCTTCTTCGCCTTCGCGCGGCGGCCAGAAATCCGGATAACCTGTGTCATAAGGGTTGCTGTGCCACCAATACCAGTTGAGGGCGATTTTCAATTCCGGATTCGCCTGATGCAGCGCCAGAACCGGCGGGATCACATCTGCGATCCTGCCCCGGTTCCAGACCCATAAGTCAATGTCGCGCAACGGATTTTCGGATGTCCGCTTCGGATACAGCGGATGTTTTTTCCGCCAGGAGCGGTAAATCATTGCCGCATCGAACCAGCGTCCGGAAAAGGGGCCGTACGCCGCGTCATACGCATCAATGGATTGATGAACCGGATGACACATCCGGACGGTGATCCGGCTGCGGTCCGGATTGAAATCATACCGGGCGCAGGTCATGCGGAAGGTGCGGCGGCGCGTATCAAAATAAAATCCTTCGTTCTTGCCGGTCAGCGCAAAAACCGGAACCCCGATCAGGGATACTTTGTCGGAATCCTGGCTGCGGGCGGTGCTGTTGCGGAGGATGAACCCGGTATCGGTTCCCGCATACAGCAGATCGATTGTTGAATCGAAAGTCAGTTCCGCCACCGGATAGTGAAGCTCTTCCACGCGTCCGTTGTCTCCGGAAAAACGGATTTGCCCGGCAGTCAAAGTTCCTTCTTTTCCTTCGGTCAGCCGGATTTCAAAATCCCCGCCCAGCTCCGCGTGTCCGCGCCAGCATTCCGTATTGCCGCGCTGTTCATGAGAAAACATGTCTTCCGGGTGAACCAATTGTTCCTTGCCTTCGGCGTCCCGGTACTGTGCATTCCAGCTGATGTTCAGCAGTTCCATGAGTCTGTTCCTTTCAGTTTTTCGGAATAATGATGCAGGACAGCCGTTTCCTGAATTACTTTCAGCATGTCTGCGAGATGTCCCGGTGCGGCGTCCTCTTCCAGGCAGGACGCCCCGACGGCTCCGAGCAAAACGCCGGACGGAGAAAACAGCGGAATGGCCACAGCGCCGGTGATTTCGCCGGATGTGTTCTGGATCCGCATCGTTACCCGGGAACGGCTGCGGATTTCTTCAAGATGCTTGTAAAAACGATACGGGTCCCAGTCTTTTTCCAGCAGATTCGGCGTGCCGTGTTCCAGATGCCGCTCAATGGTTTTCATCCAGAATTTTTCATCATGGAATGCCGTGAGAACCCGTCCGGATGCGGTAAACAGCGGATCATCCCAGACTCTCCGGAGAAACTGACTGTTGTATTTTCCGGGAGAATCCGGCATAAGCATGGCGGTTTCCACGCGTCCGCCGCTCTGCATGGAGACGCTGACGTGGTCATTGTGAAGCCGCCGGGCGATTTCCAGCAGCATGGGACGCACCAGCTGCGGCAGTTCGGTACGGACATCCCATTTCTGTGCCATCAGGCCCAGGGTGCTGCCGATCTGATAGAATCCGTTGTTTCCGGTGATGAATCCGCGCGCCATCAAGGTTTTTACAATATTATATGCCGTAGCGTTGTTCAAGCCTGCGGCGGCGGCCAGTTCCGCAATGGTCCGGCTGTTTCCCGACGCGACGATCTGAAGAATATCCAGCGCACGGTCGATACACTGGATCCGTTTGAATCTCGGCTGATCCATCTTTATTATTTTCCTTATATTGTAAACATTCAATTACAATATAATTTAGAATGATATTTTTTCAAGTCCGGACGGGAATAAAAACGAAAAAACATTTGACGGTGAAATTCTTTTTAACAAAAAACTAACAAAGTTTTCGGTTTATTCATTGGAAAAATCCGCATTTGCATGTTAAATTTATCAATCATTGCGTATCACTGCTCGTTTTGAAAAAAATTTATCGAGAAAGGGAGATTTCATTCATGAACAGACAGGGCTTAACCTCGCAAGCTGTTGAAGAAAGCCGGAAAAAATTCGGTTCCAATATGCTGACCCAGATTCCGCCGGAACCGCTGTGGAAAAAATTCCTGAAGGGATTCCGGGACCCGATGATCATGATTCTGCTTGTGGCTTTGCTGGTTCAGGTCATCCTGTTTCTGCTGGATCAGGCGGAATGGTTTGAACCGGTCGGAATTCTGATCGCGATTCTGATTGCCAACGGCATATCGTCCATCAGCGAAAACAGTCAGGAAAACAAAGCCGCCGTCCTGAAAGCGAACGAGGAAGCCAGGGAATCCGCCAAGGTGTTCCGGGACGGCAAACTGACGGAAATCCATGTCAATGAAATTGTAGTCGGGGATATCGTGTATCTTCAGGCAGGCGACAAGCTGCCTGCCGACGGTGAAATCATCGAAGGCGAAGTCAAGGTGGATCAGGCTGCGCTGAACGGCGAAACCGAAGAAGCCGTAAAAAGACCGGCGGGACTGGGTGAATCCTATAATATAAAGGATCTGCTCAATGAACATTATGCGTACCGCGGAACCGTGGTCTGCGGAGGGGAAGCCTGTCTGGAAATAAAAGTGGTCGGCGACCGTACTCTTTTCGGTGAACTGGCACTGGAAGTTCAGGAGGACACCCGCGCGACTCCGCTGCAGGTGAAGCTGGGCAAACTGGCAAAACAGATTGCCACATTCGGTTATATCGGCGCGATTGCCATTGTGGCGGGAATTCTCTTCAAAACCATTTTCAGCGGCGCCTATCCGGCGGATATCTTCGGCTGGGTGCGGCTGGTGCTGGATGCCGTTACCGTGGCGGTTACGATCATCGTCTGCGCCGTGCCGGAGGGATTGCCGATGCTGACCTCCATCCTGCTGTCGCTGCAAAGTCTGAAAATGGTGAAGGACAACGTGCTGGTCCGCAAGATCAACGGTCTGGAAACGGCAGGCAGTCTGAGTATTCTGTTCAGCGACAAAACGGGGACCATCACGGAAGGGCGTCTGTCGGTGGTGGAACTTGCCACGGGAAATGTCATGCGTTTTGATTCGCTGAAAAATATGCCGTCCTCGCTGGTTCTGGATGTGGTTACCGGTATCGGCATCAACAACAGTGCCGTCATCAGCGACGGCAATATCATCGGCGGCAACAGTACGGACCGCGCACTGATGGCGTTCCTGTCCGGATCTGACGCAGTGAATCAGATGGACAAAAAAGCAGTCCGGTCGTTCAATGCGTTTGATTCAAGCAAAAAATATTCCAGCGTAACCGTTGTGCGCGGCGGTGAAACTGTTTCCTACATCAAAGGTGCGCCGGAAAGGATCATCGACCGCTGCACACATTACATCGATGAAAACGGCGAAAAGAAAAAACTGACGGAGAAGAATTATCTGACGGCGTATCTGGATACGCAGGCGGGACGCTCCATGCGTCTGCTGGCTGTGGCTTCGGCAGCGGGGGAGAACACCGACGGCGAACTGACGCTTGTCTGTGTGCTCAGCATTCGCGACAATGTCCGCAAGGAAGCAGTCGAGGCGATCCGCGAGGTCCGGAATGCGGGAATCCAGGTGGTCATGGTTACCGGCGACCGGAAAGAGACCGCCGTTGCCATTGCCCGTGAATCCGGTTTGCTGACCGATGCTTCGGATGTTGCGCTGACTTCCGCGGAAATGGCGGAAAAAACCGATGACGAGCTGAAAAGAATCCTGCCGAATCTGCGGGTAATAGCACGGGCATTGCCCACGGATAAAAGCCGTCTGGTCCGGATTGCCCAGGAGCTGAATCTGGTGGTCGGAATGACCGGCGACGGGGTGAATGATTCGCCGGCTCTGAAAAAAGCGGACGTTGGTTTTGCCATGGGCAGCGGCACGGAAGTTGCCAAGGAAGCCGGAGATATCACGATTCTGGATGACAATTTCTCCTCAATCGAAAAAGCGATTCTCTACGGACGGACCATGTTCAAGAGCATCCGCAAATTCCTGATTTTCCAGCTGACCGTGAATGTGGCGGCGGTCCTGATCTGCTTCATCGGTCCCATGCTGGGGGAAAACGTGGTCATGACTGTGATTCAGCTGCTGCTGGTCAATCTGGCGATGGACACTCTGGCAGCCATTGCTTTCGGAAGTGAACCGGCTTTGCAGGAATACATGCAGGAAAAACCGATTCCGCGTTCTGCGGGAATCATCAGCCGGGATATGTTCGTGGAAGTGCTGATCAGCGCGTTCTATATCACGGTGGTCTGTCTGGCGATTCTCTTCTTCAGACCGATCCGGGATTTGTTCGGAGAGGTGGACACCACGTATCTGAAATCTGCACTTTTTGCCACTTTCATGATGGCGATCACCTTCAACGGCTTCAATGCCCGGACAAGTCATCTGAATCCGTTCGCCGGATTGACGAAGAACAGGAATTTCCTGCTGGTGATGGCGGTGCTGCTGGCTGCCCAGTATCTGTTTGTTACCTTTGGCGGAGAAGTACTCAGCGTGGAAAAACTGACCCCCGGAACCTGGGGATTCTGTGTCCTGCTGGCGGCTCTGGTGATTCCGCTTGATATGGTGCGGAAGCTGATTCTTGCCAGACGCAAGTAAGGACAGGATAATTCATTTCCGGGTGGAAGTGAACAGTATGTCTTTGCGCCAGCGTTTCCCGGTGGAATCACGGTAAAGCAGATAAAAGTTTCCCCGTTCATCCAGCACGGCAGTTGCGCCTGTTTCAAAAGCATAAACCGCCTGCGGATTGCCAATGGTCCGCGGACGGCTTGCTTCCGGCTCAACGGAAGCTGTTTCCTGCAGTGTAGACGAGGAAAAACGGACAATCCGTCCTTTGCGGCTCATGACAGCGCCGAAAGATTTCCCTTCCGAACCGGGCAGCGGAATCAGTATGCCGTCTGAATTTTCCCCGAAAAACCGGGCATGTCCGCCGCGAATGACCGCCGCACGCATCTGGAGCCGTTTTTCCGGAGCGGCAATTACGGTTTCATCCGGCAGAACCAGCAGGGATTCTGTTACAAAACCTTCCGGCAGAGCAACGGTTTCCAGCGGACGGAGATCCGAAGTCTTAAAACTTTCCAATGCTTTGTTGCCGGACAGAAAAACGGTCTGACCGTCTGCGGAAAAAGCAACTGCGGGTGAAGTATTGGAACTGGTGATTTCCTGCCGTTCGAAAGAAAAATCGTCCTGAACAGTATACACGGCAATTTTTCCGGACTGTTCAGATTCTGCACGGTGCGCAACAAACAGCCGGTTCTGTCCGTCGACAGTTACCGTTTCTGCTCCGGATTCCGTCAATGCGAGGGAAACAGTTCCTTTCCACGGATCCAGCAGCAGGATTTCGTCCGGCGTTTTCAGCGCTTCCTGCGCACGGGAAATCAGCACCGGAATTCCTGACGGGGTAATCGCCGCGGCACGGACATCTTTTTTCCACAGATGATGCACTGCCAGAATCGTCCAGCTGTGGGTATCCAGAAACACCAGCCGGGAACCGTACGGACCGCCGGCGTCCCCCAGCGTTTCCACCAGCAGTATGATGCTTTTATCCGGGCTGAGCGCGGTCGCGGGCAGACGCACACCTCCGGTTCCGCTGTCCGTCCATTGCGGCGACCAGCGGATCACCTTTCCGCTGTTGAGAGAAGACAGCCGGGCTGCCAGCGAACCTTCCGGACGCGGAGTGCGCAATGCCTGCAATACCGCTTTTTCTTTGGCAGAGAGTTTGCCGTTATTTTCTTCCTCCGCAGTTTCTCCGGATTCCAGAACCGTTACATTTTCCGTATCGGCGCGGACAGCAGCTTCCTTTTTTCCGGTATTTCCCGATGGAATACGTATTTTCAGAGATCCTTCCTCCGAATCCTCCACAACCGGTTTCCGGGGAGCTGGTTTTTCGGTTTTTTCAGCATCCGCATCCGCTTTCGGGGAAGTCTTGTCCGGTTTTCCGTCGCCGCAGGCTCCTGCCCCGGACAGCAGCGGAACAGCAAGTCCCGCCGCCATGTATCTGCCAGAAATATTCATGCTGCCTCCTGTCAAAAAAAAAACGCCGGACAACCCGGCGCTTCGACTCTGAAAACTCAAGCCAGCTTATTCAGCCAGCCGATCACCACATTGCAGACTTCTTTGTTGCCGGCTTCCACCTGTTCTTCAAAGAATCCGCAGATGAGCTGTTCCAGTTCACCTTCCTCCAGTTTATGACCGATGAACTCGCCGATGATTTTGCCGAGGTCGGCTTTGCTGAAACTGTATTCCTTGCCGACCAGACTGTCAATCTCCGCCGCATCCTTGACCTGGGCAAGCTGACCGCGAAAATCTTCATCACTCATCATACGGACACAAAAAGCTCTGGCACTTTCCACTGACATTTTTCATTCCCTTTCGTTAAAATGTTCCCGTTGCCGAACCAATATAGCACTTCAATGCTCAAAAAGCAATGCCGCCAAATCCTCCGGACGCACAATTCCTGTCTGTTTTTTATTCCGGTCCAATACCACGAAGAAAGGAATCCGGCGAAAACGCAGACGTTCCAGCAGTTCACCCAGTTTGAGATTTTCCTCTATGAAATAGAGCCGGGCGGCGCAGGAGGAAACGGGGAGAGTATCCCATTTTTCCTCATCCACGGAATAAATCGCATCATAGATGCTGAATACGCCGCACCATTCCCCTTTTTTTCCTCCTTGCGCAGGATAAACCGGAACTTTGGTCAGATCATATTTCTGGCAGAATTGAAAAGCCGTCCGGACAGTCATATCCGATGGGATGGCACGCACTTTGCCGCGCGGAATCAGAATCTGATTAATCAGCATACCCGGAACATCTATGGCGCGGTCCAGAATGGAAGCCGTCGATTCATCCACTGAACCGTACGCCTGGCTTTCCCGCAGGAACAGCCGGAAGTCATCACGCATACCCGCCACCGGATTCTTGTCGCCGCTTCCGCCGAGATGTCCCGCCAGACGGCTCAGAAATCCGGTGAACGCCGCAAACAGCCTCACCGGTCCGATCAGCAGGAGGTAGAATCCGTAGAATATGGGAATGAAGCTGGAACAGCGCCGGTAAGCGGCTTCCCGGAACCAGTTTTTCGGCACGATTTCACAGCAGAGCATCAATACACTCAATACCATGCCGCCGGCAGTCAGTGCCGCACCGCCGGAGAGATTCAGACTTTGGAACAGCTCCTTTGCCATCAGGGATGCCATGACCACGCTGATGTTCACGCCGATCAGCGCGGTTGCGATCATGATGCCCGGACGATGCAGAAAATAAAGCATCATCCACGCTCTTTTCCCGCCTTTTCTGGCGGCGTGTTCCGCACGGGGACGCAGCACCGAGACCATTCCCGTCTCCATGCCGGAAAAAAAGCCCTGGCACAGCACAAAAAACAGAGTCAGACACAGATACAGTATCATTTGCCGTCCACCATGTTTCCGGCAGATTCTGCGGGACGCGGATTCAGCGTGACCAGAATGCGCGACACCCGGTTGCCCGCCATGGCATGAGCATACATGGTTACCTGGTCAAAAGAAACCCGGTCTCCCTGTTTCGGAATGGCTCCCAGAAGCTCACAGAAAATGCCGTTGAGCGTAGAAGCGGAAAAACGGTCATGAGGTATTTGCAGCTTCAAGGCGTTTTTCATGAAGTCAAGCGTTGCCATGCCGTCAAACAGCCAGCGGTTCGGACCGACTTGAATAAGTTCACATTCAGACTGCTCATCCAACTCCACGGAACGCCCTGCCAGTTCCGAATAAATATCTTCACGGGTGATGACTCCGGACACTGCGCCGTATTCATCCGCGGCGAGTGCGGCGTAAGCTCCGGTCCGTTTCAAAGTGCGCAGGGCTTTTTCCAGCGTGGTGTTTTCCGGAATGAAAACGGCACGATCCAGCACGCAGGAAGAATGCTGCCAGTTGTTGCGGGCTGCCGCAGGCAAGGCAAAAAACAGCCGTGCCGAAAGAATGGCGTCTGCACTGTCCAGACGGTTTTCGCTGCTGACCGGCAGATACGCCTGGGCGTGTTCCCGGATAATCCGGCGGATGGTGTCCGGTGAATCCGTGCGCGTGACATAATACAGATTGGAGCGGTTGCGCATGACGCTTTCCACTGTTTTATCCCGCAGGGCAAAGGTTTCTTTCATGAGTTTGGCTTCCCCTTCAGAAAAGATGCCGCGTTCCTGACAGAGGTCAATATACGAAAGGTATTCTTCGGGCGTCAGACCTTCCGGTTTGGCGCGTCCCAGCAGATTCAGTGCCGCATCGCAGAATTTTTCCACGGCGTAAGTCAGCGGGGCAAGAAACTTCCGGGCATAATAAACCGGGCGAGCCGCAATATCCGCCCATTTTTCACTGTATACATACGCCACTGTCATGGGACTGACTTCGCCGAACAGCAGCAGAATCACAATGCCGGTAAAAGCGGACACCGCCAGAGTAACTGCCGGCGGCAATGCCAGTTTCCGCAGAATGGATTCGTTGAGCATGGAAACCATGCTGTTCACAAACATGTTGCAGAAAATAATGGTGATCAGGGTGCGGTGCTGCCCTTCCATCAGCTGCCAGATAATCCGGCGGACTTTCTGCGGGGAATTGCGGTAAGACAGAACTTTGGGGCGGCTCAGGGAAAACAATGCCATTTCTGCGCTGGAGCAGAATGCGCTGATGCAGATAAACAGGACAATGGCGGCGATTTGCAATATTAATGTAACGGTCGTTGAATCCATAAAACAGCAGTGCGCCTGATCTCCTTTCATTGTTCCGGGCAAAGTAATGTAATCCAACTTTTTCAGTATACAAATGACTTTCCGCATTTTTCACAAAAAAGGCTTTGACATTTTCCGGAATCATGCTATAATTATGCAGGTTTTCAAACAGGCGGTTTTACTATGTGTCATTTAAGGAAGCAGAATCCGGCAGCGGTTTCCGGCGGCAGTCCGGCAGGACAGTCAGCCGGTACGGTTCGGCTGTCTCACACCGCATGGTTGACCGGTATGCTGTTCCTGCTGTTTGCCGGTCTGTTCTGGCTGGGATACCTTTCCGGCGGTTTCTCCCGGAATACCGTTTCCGCCGGCTGGGAAAACTCCTCTTTTCACTCCGCTGATTGCGGCAGAGTCAATGAAAGCAGTCAATTTTTCCGATTTCAGTTTTCCCGTTTTCTTCAGAAACTGCGCAAGACCTCAACAGCCGAACGCATTGTTTTTTCCAGAAACGGAAGCACCGAAGCCGCCTGGCTGCCGGACACCGGATCTTTTGCCGGGTTCACTGCATTTTTCCGGTATGGGGTAAGCCGCGCCGCGGCGTCCTCCAGTCTGCATATTCTGCTGAAATCCGCTTTGCCAGTACGCGCCGGTTTTGTCTGCTGACCGTCTTTCCATAAAAATCCGCTGTCCGTTTCCGGCACTGCGGATCACCGTATTTTATTTCTCATGGAACGTCCGGTACCGTACCCGGACGGCAGAACGCCATGCTGTTTCGATTTACAGGAGCATGGCATCGTCAGACGTGCCGCGGGAAACGGCATGTCGACAGCAAAACAGGATTATTGTATATTTATGAAAAAGATCAATTTTATGCTGACCGCGTTCCGTGACGGCTTTCAGTCCGTCTTCGGAGCCAGAGTGTTTTCCAACGATTTTCTTCCGCTGGTGCGGGAAGCCTCCGAAGCCGGACTCCGCCATTTTGAAGCCGGCGGGGGCGCGCTTTTTCAGGCGGCTTATTTCTACTGTAATGAAGATGCGTTCCAGATTATGGACAAGTTCCGCGCCGCAGCGGGTCCGGACGCCAATCTGCAAACTCTTGCCCGCGGCATCAACGTGGTCGGTCTTGATTCCCAGCCGCGCGACATGATCAGGCTCCATGCTGCACTGATGAAGAAACACGGCATTTCCACCATCCGGAACTTCGATGCTCTGAATGACGTTGACAATCTGATTTACAGCGGGACCTGCATTCATGAGGCAAACCTCAATCACGAGATGACCGTCACGATGATGGAACTGCCGCCCGGATGCAAAGGGCATACCGCTGAATTCTATGAGACCGTTCTCCGCCGCATTCTGGATGCCCATGTGCCGTTCGATTCCCTCTGCTTCAAGGATGCATCCGGAACTTCCTGTCCGCAGAAAGTCTATGAAACCATCCGCATGGCGCGCCGGCTGCTCGGCGATAAAATGCGCATTGCCTTCCACAGTCACGAAACTGCCGGCTGCTGCGTTCTGGCGTACCGGGCGGCACTCGACGGCGGCGCGGATCAGCTGGATCTCTCCATCGCCCCGCTTTCCGGCGGAACCTGCCAGCCGGATGTACTGACCATGTGGCACGCTCTGCGCGGCACGGACTATACGCTGGACATTGATCCGGAAAAAATCATCCGTCTGGAAGAACATCTCAAGGAAGCTCTCAAAGACTATTTCATGCCGCCGGAAGCCACCAGAGTCGAACCCCTGATTCCGTTCTCCCCGATGCCTGGAGGCGCACTCACCGCCAATACGCAGATGCTCCGCGACAACAACCTGATGGACAAGTATCCGGACTTCATCAAAGCCATGGGTGACGTCGTGGTCAAGGGCGGTTACGGAACCAGTGTTACCCCGGTCTCCCAGTTCTATTTCCAGCAGGCATTCAACAACGTCATGTTCGGTCCCTGGAAAAAGATTGCGGACGGCTACGGAAAGATGGTTCTGGGTTACTTCGGCAGAACGCCCGGCAAGCCGGATCCGGAAGTGATCCGGATCGCCTCGGAACAGCTGAAACTGGAACCGACCCGGCGCAACCCGCTGGATATCAATGATGAAAATCCGGCAAAAGGACGCAAGGCCGCAATCGCCATGCTTCAGGCGAATCAGCTGCCCTGCTCGGATGAAAACATCTTCATCGCCGCCACCTGCCTGGAAAAAGGCATCGCGTTCCTCAAAGGCGAAGGCAAGATCGGCGTCCGGAAAAATACCGCGAAAAATGAAAAGGAAAACTCGGCTCCGGCACAGCAGGACGGTCCGATGATTGTTACGGTCAACGGCAAGGAATACAAAGTGGAACTGAAAGGCGGCAGTGCGCAGGTCAACGGTAAAACCTACTCCTATTCTGCGCGCATGGAAAAATCCGCAGCCCCGGCTCCGCGTGAAGCGGCTGCGGCTGCCTCCGATTCCGGAAAATTCCATGAGGTGCATACCCCGATTCCCGGAACTGTGATCCGTTTCCTGGTCAAGCCCGGCGATACCGTCAAAAGCTCCACCCCCGTCATTGTGCTGGAAGCCATGAAAATGGAAACCCCGGTCATCGCCGGAGCGGATGGCGTCGTTGCCCGTTTTGAAGTAGCCGAAGGCGAACAGGTTCAGACCGGTGCTTTGCTGGCTCTGATCAAAGGTTGAGGTACGCTGCCATGAATTTCAAATTTTCCGAAATTTTTCAGGGGATCGACCTGCTTTCCTATCAGTTCGAAAATGACTGGAAAACTGCAGTCGCGCGGATTGTGCTGGTCATACTGGGCATTGTCATGGTGCATCTGGGACGCAAAGGCGTACTGGAACCGCTGCTCATGATTCCCATGGGGCTGGGCATGAGCACCATCAATGCCGCCATGATGTTCTTCGATCCGGTCAGCATGGTCAATAAAACGGCTGTCGATGCAACCAAAGTCGGCACGCTGTTTCTGGATTCCATCGAGTCCAGCAACAACAATCTCATGACTCTGTGCCAGATCGACTGGCTTCAGCCGGTCTACACGTTTGCGTTCAGCAACGGACTGATAGCCTGTTTGATTTTCATCGGGATCGGCTCCCTGCTGGATGTCGGCTTTGTCATGGCACGGCCGTATCAGAGCATGTTCATTGCCATCTGCGCGGAATTCGGTACACTGGTTACGCTTCCGATCGCCATGCTGTTCAAAGGCATGACGCTGGGCGAAGCGGCGTCCATTGCGCTGGTCGGCGGTGCGGACGGTCCGATGGTGCTGTTCTGTTCCCTGAAAATGGCGCCGGATCTGTTTGTGCCGATCACAGTGGTGGCATACCTGTATCTGGCACTGGCTTACGGCGGATTCCCGTATCTGATCCGTTTCCTGGTGCCGAAACGTCTCCGCATGATTGAGATGCCGCAGGAAAAGAAGCGCCGGGAATTCACCTCGTCCGAAAAACTGATTTTTTCGGTGATTGCATGTGTTCTGCTCTCTTTCCTGTTTCCCGTTGCTTCGCCGCTGTTCTTTTCTCTGTTTCTGGGAATCGCCATCCGCGAATCCGGACTGGAAAAATTCCGTTTCTTTGTCAGCGAGATCATTCTGTACGGTTCAACGCTCACCCTCGGCATTCTGCTGGGCGTGCTGTGTGATGCCAAAACCATCATGAACCCGCAGGTGCTTCCGCTGCTGGTGCTGGGCATTGTCTCACTGGGACTTTCCGCAGTGGGCGGTCTGGCAGGCGGATACCTCATGTATTTCTTCACCGGCGGGAAATACAATCCGGTCATCGGCATTGCCGGCGTAAGCTGCGTGCCGAGTACGGCGAAGGTGGCGCAGAAAGCGGTCGCCCATGACAACCCCGGCGCGGTCATCATGCAGTACGCTCTGGGTGCGAATATCTGCGGCGTCATTACAACGGCAATCATCACCGCCGCATACATCTGCCTGATCAAGAATTAAGGGAGGAAAATCATGCTTCAAGCTCTTCAAATCATGCTGATGGCAGTGGCAATCACTGCAGTTACCGGATTTCTGATTTCGCTGCTGATCCATGGACTCAGCGCATTGGTGCGTCTGCGTTCACCGGAAACACAGAATGAAGAGGAAATTACGGCTCTGGCAGTTGCGCTGGCGGTACGGCGCAGCGGACAGAAGATCGGCTGAAACAACCGCATTGTTCCCGGAATTTTCCCGGTATGGGGAAGGTTCCGGGATTTTTCTGTATGCGCGGCAGACCGTGCCGGCTGTTCGACAGAGGATTCGGGGGATATCAGCGGAAAAGTTCTTCCGCTTTCCGGATGTCTTCCTTATCCGGTTCCTGTACGGATTCAAAAGGATCTTTCAGACCCAGTTTTTCCCATTTGAAACTTGCCATTTTGTGGAATGGCAGCAGGTCAATCCGCTTGATGCACTGGTACGGTTTCAGGAAAGCCGCCAGTTTTTTCAGACGTTCGAAGTCAAGAGTCCAGCCGGGAACCAGCACGTGCCGGATCCAGACCGTTTTGCCCGTTTTTTCGCAGTAATCCAGCGTGGCAAGTTCATGACTGTTGTCATAGCCGGTGAGTTTCCGGCATAATTCGGGATCCTGCGCTTTGATGTCCAGCAGGAGCATGTCTGCGGCATCAATGACCGGACGGGAAATTTCCAAGGGAACGGATCCCGCGGTATCCACGGCGGTATGAAACCCGCTCTGCCGGCAGGATTCCAGCAGAGCAAGTGCAAATTCCGGCTGGCGCAGGGGTTCTCCGCCCGAAAGCGTAACCCCGCCGGACCGGATGTAATTCCGGCAGGACTCAATCTGTTTCATGATTTCGGAAACGGTCATCAGCCGTCCGCCCTGCGGATCCCAGGTATCCGGATTGTGGCAGTAGCGGCAACGCAGCGCGCAGCCCTGCATGAACACCACATAACGGATGCCGGGACCGTCGAGAGTTCCGAAACTTTCAAACGAATGAATTCTGCCGGATGCTTCCATATTCAGTTTCTTTTCAGAATTTCTTATGGAAGGTACGGCTGACCACGTCCATCTGCTGTTCGCGGGTCAGCTTGATGAAGTTCACGGCATAGCCGGAAACACGGATCGTCAGCTGCGGATATTTTTCCGGATGATCCATGGCGTCGAGCAGCGTTTCACGGTTCAGCACGTTCACGTTCAGGTGGTGCGCCGAATCCATGAAATAGCCGTCCATCAGTCCGACCAGGTTGTTGACTTTTTCTTCATCCGTCTTGCCGAGGGTGTCGGGAACGATGCTGAAGGTGTTGCTGATGCCGTCTTCCGCATAGTCATACGGAATCTTGGAGACGGATTTCAGCGAAGCGACAGCGCCGTTGACGTCGCGGCCGTGCATCGGGTTGGCTCCTGGAGCGAAAGGTTCGCCGGCTTTGCGTCCATCCGGAGTGGACGCCGTCTTCTTGCCGTACATCACGTTGCTGGTGATGGTCAGAATGGACAGCGTCGGTTTCGAATGACGGTAGGCATAATGGCTGGCAAGTTTCTTTTCGAAGTTCTTGACAATTTCCACCGCAATGGAGTCCACACGGTCGTCGTTGTTACCATATTTCGGGAAGTCGCCTTCGATGATGAAGTCTTTGGCGAGTCCAGCTTCGTTCAGCACCGGCGTAACCTTCGCGTACTTGATGGCGGAAAGACTGTCCGCAAGCACGGACAATCCGGCAATGCCGCCCGCCATGGTGCGGAAGATCTCTTCATCATGCAGAGCCATTTCAATGCGTTCGTAGCAATACTTGTCGTGCATGTAATGAATGCAGTTCAAGGCGTCGATGTAGAGCTTGGACAGCCAGTCGGTGATCTCATTGAAATTGCGCATGACTTCATCATAGTTCAGCGGGCCGTTCTGGGCCAGAACACGGATTGCGGGACCGACCTGGATGTTGTTGTTCTTCACGTCCTGCCCGCCGTTGATGGCGTACATCAGCGCTTTCGCCAGGTTGCAGCGTGCGCCGAAGAACTGCATCTGTTTGCCGATCCGCATGGCGGACACGCAGCAGGCAATACCGTAGTCGTCTCCGAACTTGATACGCATGATGTCGTCGTTTTCATACTGGATGGAAGATGTATGCACGGAGGTCTCCGCGCAGAATTTTTTGAAGTTTTCCGGCAGACGGCAGCTCCACAGCACCGTCAGATTCGGCTCCGGCGCAGGACCGAGGTTGGTGAGGGTATGCAGATAACGGTAGCTCATCTTCGTGACCATGTGCCGCCCGTCAAGCCCCATGCCCGCAAGGGACTCCGTCACCCAGGTCGGGTCGCCGCTGAACAGCTCGTCGTATGCCGGAGTGCGGAGAAAACGGACAATACGCAGTTTCATGATGAACTGGTCGACGAATTCCTGGATTTCCTCTTCCGTGTATTTGCCGGACGCCAGGTCGGCTTCCGCATAAATGTCGAGGAACGTGGATGTACGGCCGATGGACATGGCGGCGCCGTTCTGTTCCTTGACCGCGGCCAGATAGCCGAAATACAGCCACTGAATAGCTTCCTTCACGTCTTCCGCCGGACGGGAAATATCCCGCCCGTACGCCGCCGCCATTTCCTTGAGTTCTTTCAGAGCCTTGATCTGTTCGGCGATTTCTTCACGCTTGCGGATATGTTCGGGATCCATGACGTCGATCACCATGTTTTTCTTGGCCTCTTCCTTCTGCCGGATCAGGAAATCAACACCGTACAGAGCCACACGGCGATAGTCGCCGATGATGCGTCCGCGTCCGTAGGCATCCGGAAGACCGGTCATGATTCCGGCATGACGCGCCAGCTTCATTTCATCGGTATACACATCGAAAACACCGTCGTTGTGAGTTTTGCGGTATTTGAAGATGTTCGCCACTTCCGGATCCATTTTGCGCCCGTAGGCTTCCAGTTCATTATAGATCAGGCGGATGCCGCCGAACGGCATGATGGCGCGTTTCAGGGGTTCATCCGTCTGAAGGCCGACGATCTGTTCCAGATCCTTGTCGATGTAGCCCGGACGATGGGAGGTAATGGTGGAAATGGTCTTTTCATCAATATCGTAAACGCCTTTGCGTTCCCGTTCCAGTTTCATCCGGTCGGTAAGCAGCTTCCAGAGCTTCAGAGTGCGCTCGGTCGGTTTGGCGAGGAACGAGGCATCTCCATCGTAGGGGGTGTAGTTGCGCTGAATGAAGTCTCGCACATTGACTTCCCGATTCCATGCTCCAGGATTGAAATTCATGATATTATCTCTTTCTGCCGGCATTTACTTTTTTTTCCGGCGTTGGTTCCATTAGTAGTTTGATTGTTATATTGTTCATTTACAGCAATGAACGCAGTAAAAGCATTGTGTATCCATCCTGTTTCTTATCAATTCTCCTGTATAAAATTCATATATTCACCGGAAAGCGGACATTCCTTTTTCCGATTTTCGCGCGATAATATAGCACTTTTTTTTTCGAATGTCAATTAGTTGACACTAATTATCCATAAAAAAACTGGATTTTTTATTTTACGGAACAAAATCCGCCGTTTTCGCAAAAATGACTTGAAAAAAAGATATTTCGGGGTCATATTACTGTATTTTAGTCGGAGAGTTTTTTTAAGCTGTTACAGAGAGAAAGGATACGGCGGAACTATGCCCAAGCGCAATGACATCAACAAGATCATGATTATCGGTTCGGGACCGATCATCATCGGACAGGCCTGCGAATTCGACTATTCCGGAACTCAGGCGTGCAAAGCCCTGCGGTCGGAAGGTTATGAAATCGTCCTGGTCAACTCCAACCCAGCCACCATTATGACCGATCCGGGTATGGCGGACCATACCTACATCGAACCCCTGATCGCCTCCCGTCTGGAACAGATCATCGCCAAAGAACGCCCCGATGCGCTGCTGCCGAACCTCGGCGGACAGACCGCCCTCAACCTGGCATCCGAACTCAGCGAAAAAGGCATTCTCGCCAAATATAATGTCAAAGTCATCGGAGTGGATCTGGATGCCATCAAACGCGGTGAAGACCGCATTGAATTCAAAGCTACCATGGCGAAACTCAGGGTTCCCGTGCCGCATTCCGATCCCTGCTACACGGTTGAAGAAGCGGAAAAAATCGCCGGCAAACTCGGCTATCCTGTAGTTCTGCGTCCGGCTTACACCATGGGCGGAACCGGCGGCGGCATTGTCTACAACGTGGAGGAACTCCGTTCTGTGGTTACCCGCGGACTGGCAGCCAGTCTGATCGGTCAGGTGCTGGTTGAAGAATGTGTGCTGGGCTGGGAAGAACTCGAACTGGAAGTGGTCCGCGATGCCAAAGGACAGAAAATCACGGTCTGCTTCATTGAAAACGTGGACCCGATGGGAGTGCATACGGGCGACAGTTTCTGCGTGGCACCGATGCTCACCGTTCCGGAATCCGTGCAGAAACAGCTGCAGGATTATGCCTACCGCATTGTGGATGCCATCGGCGTTACCGGCGGAACCAATGTGCAGTTTGCCCACAACCGCGAAAACGGAAAAATCGTGGTCATTGAAATCAATCCGCGTACCTCGCGTTCCTCCGCACTGGCGTCCAAAGCCACCGGCTTCCCGATCGCCATGGTCTCCACCAAACTGGCGTCCGGTCTCACACTGGATGAATTCCCCTACTGGCGCGACGGTTCGCTGGAAAAATATACTCCGTCCGGGGATTATGTTGTGGTGAAATTCGCGCGCTGGGCATTTGAGAAATTCCCGCAGGCAAAAACCACGCTTGGCACGCAGATGAAAGCCGTGGGAGAAGTCATGTCCATCGGCAAGAATTTCAAGGAAGCATTCCAGAAAGCGATCCGGTCGCTGGAAATCGGACGGTTCGGGCTGGGTCAGGTCAAAAAATTCCAGGCGCTTTCTCTGGATGAACTGCGGCAGCGTCTGGTGTCTCCCACCAACGAACGTTTCTTCCTGATTTATGAGGCAATGCTCAAAGGCATGACGGTTGACGAAGTGGTCAAAATGACTTCCATCACCCGTTACTTCATCGAGCAGATGAAGGAAATCGCCGACTGCGAAATGGAACTCACCCGCTATGCATTCCCCAGTCTGCCGGCGGAACTGCTGAAAAAAGCCAAACTGTTCGGCTTCTCCGACCGCTATCTGGCAAAACTGTTCAACACCACCGAAAAGAATGTCCGCAGCGCCCGTCTCGCCATCGGCATGAAAGCCAAGTTCCAGACGGTCAAGGTCAGCGGAGCCAAAGATGCGGCTTATTACTATTCCACCTATGCCGATGTGAAAGACGACGTGCCGGTTTCCGCCAATAAGAAAATCATGGTTCTCGGCGGCGGTCCGAACCGTATCGGACAGGGCATCGAGTTCGACTACACCTG
>OQVL01000402.1_pt1 | contig 22318 bp, 20 predicted proteins | sample 1691501 | NCBI WGS metagenome assembly OQVL01 (sample SAMN03418253, study PRJEB22391) | human gut metagenome | biome: human-gut; feature: organic feature; material: feces | host: Homo sapiens | place: Tanzania | collected 2013-01 | reverse complement strand
AAGGGTCTTGAGAAGGTTCAGGAGAAAAATAATCCGTCGTGGCGAAAGCAAAGAAGATCAACATCATATTGACTGTAATCAAAAAGAGTCAGCAAAGTCAAAAGACTTTTTTCAGCTCCCCCGCTTCGCATAGATGGGATGACAAAAAGTATTTGCTTTTTCATAATGTCACTCCCGTCATATTTTTTGAAGAATCTCTCCCGCTTCCATTGCACTTCTCATTCTCAGAGGGATACTCGTCATCAGCTCTCGGCGAATATCATTTTCGCTTTCAATGAGTTTCAAAAATTCGTCTCTGAGCGGCTCGGAGCTCTCCATATCGGAGAAATTGAGCACGTATTTTTCTTTGCCGAAAATATCCTTTGCAATTCCTCTTGCTTTTACGCTGTAACCGAGTGCGATTGTCGGAACACCGCTTGAATATGCGGCGATCGTCGCATGGGTTCTCGCTCCGATAAAAAATCTTGTGTTGGCAATGTAGCCTTTATACTGCATAGCATTGAGATTCGGTGGAAGAACAGCGATTCTTTCCGTGTCGGAAAACTTTTCATAAATCGGCATCATAAAATCATAATCGTTGTTATCCTTTTCAACAACGTGCGGAATCAAAAGAACCCTCAGCGTTGTATTTGCAAAAACATATGAAAGAAAATCCTCAATAATTTCATATGTCTTTGGGTTACTTGCCGCAATCAGTGGGCTGATATTAAGCCCGAGCGTATTTCCTCTTGTAAAACCGCAGATCGGTTCAACGCTCTCTCTTTCCATACAAAAAGCAGGATCTGAAAAAAGATGAATATTATCATTGGCATTTTTTTCTTTAAGAAGGGAATAAGTAATCGGTTCTCTTGTAAATACGGCGTCAAAATCCTTAAGGCTTTCAAGCTTTTGCTCGGTAAGATCTTTTTCACCGATGGATGCACCCCAAAGAACCACCTTTTTACCGGATTTTTTTAATTCATGGGTCAGAACCTGAATTCCGTGATTATCACCGTAGCAGTAAGTATCTCCGCCGATCGAAAGACATATATCGCAATCTGCCGCATCGGCAACAATCGGAGAATACATTTTCTCGAGGGAGTAAACCTCTGAATGGTTGATCTTAAGATCAATGGCCGCAATGATCTTTTCAAAGCTGTTCAGCTTCCTTGTTTCCGCAGATTTTACGGTTATCCCTTTGAATCCGGTGTCGGATTCGGGATTGTATGAAGAGAGAACAAAGTCAGCATTTTCGTCGCTGTTGCAAATTATATTCATACTGCCTCTTACAAGAGCCTCACATCCGTGATTTTCACTGCCGACATGATTAAACATAAAATACTTCATTTCATTACCTCATCTGAAAAGTCTTCTGCCGGGAAGGAAGTAATCCGACTGATACATATTTATCTGATATGCAATTCCTCTTGAAAAAAGGAAGAAGAGGATAACCAACCCGGTAATATATACGGCACGATCCTTTGGCTTTACGGCATAGCTCACAACCCATGCTGTAAAAATGATGAAATACAGCGACAGATAGATCGCAAGTCGGGCAAAAATCCAGTTATACAAGGCAACAATATATATGGCTACGTTCAAGAATGCCATATTGGTCAATATGTCGCCTATGTGCCCGAGCATTTTCATCCGGTCTCGGTTGAGATACGCAACAACAATCGGAGCTGCAGCGACAAGAACTCGCATTATACTGCTGCCGCCCTCCTGACCGTTTGTGAACCAACCGTTTGTTGCATATCCCGAATAGCTTGTATCCTCGAGTGCGCCAAGGAATGACGGAAGAATTTTATCAAAGCCCGCAGTTACAACCACACTTGCGAGGACTATTACATATGAGCTTTTTTCCCAAGCTTTTCTGCGAACAACAAAAAAAATCAAGAGCATTATTAATGCGCTTTTGTGGATAGTGTATGCCAGCAAAATAAAAACAGCATATTTAAAAAACGAACTCTTCTTCATTGAAAAGAGGAACTTTGTACCGGCAAGGACAAAGGAAGCCGCCATATACTGTCTCATACCGTCCATCATTCCTCCGAGGTAACCATATGCTACGAAAAGATATATTCCGAGGTCAAACGGTGAAGAATAGGCATATAAAAAGATAAGTGACGGAATCATTGCAATCGCCGTGCACACGAAAATGAGCACCTGAGGATCGCTTGTATAATTTCTGAGAATGTTCTGTATAAACGAAAAGCCTTCTCCGTTTACCAGCATATCAAAGTTAACTACATTACCGCTGTCAGGAAGACCCTCAAATGAATACATATAGAAATATGTATCGCCGATTGTTCTTCTCAATCCTGCAAAGGCGGTAAAAAAGGCGATAGCGAGGATTAGAGATATCGGATTCGGCAGCGGCTGCCCGAGCCCGCCGGTTGCCTTGAGCGGCATTGAACGGGCTGCCACCGTGATAAGGCACAAGGCAATCGTGGCAACCCATACAACTATTTCATAAAAGTCAAAATCGAAATTAACCATTTTGTACCTTTCTCAAAGCAAGTTTGTTAGGGAAGCCTCAGGTTGAGCGGCGTTACCCTATGTATTCTTTATATACTTCTTTCAGCTCTTCAACAACCTGTTCTTTTGAATAAGGCTGGATTCCGATAACTGCATTTTCTGACATTTTTTTATAGATTTCGGGATTGTTAAGCAATTCGGAAATTCTGTCTGCCATAGTTTTATCATCGTTCAAGGGTACGATATATCCGTTGACCCCGTCGTGACAAAGGGCACGGTGACCACGGTTGTCGGAAAGAACCACAGGCAATCCGCAGGCAAGAGCCTCCATAACGTTCACGGGGAGTCCTTCTCTGAGACTTGAGCCGACAGCGATATCACTCATATGAACAAGATCACAGGCATCATTTCTGTGACCGAGAAAGTCAACAATATCGGAAACGCCGAGGGCTTTTGCAAATTTAACGTATTCGCCGTTGCAGTTATCTGCACCGACTATAAGAAGCCGAATCTTTTTGCCGTTGTCCTTAAGCCTTTTTGCTGCACGTATAAGCATTGCCTGATTTTTGTTGGCGTTCATTTCGGCAACATAGATAAGCAGTTGTTCGTCGACAGAATAACCTTTTTTAATTCTCAGTTCTGTTTTCTCTTCGGTCGGAACTTTATAAAAAATATCGCTGTTATATCCGACGCCGTTTACCTTGACAATTTTCGTCGCTTTCAGATGTTTTTTTGCAAACGCAAAGTCCTCGTCATTAATTGTTATAAGACAATCTGTCAATCTCGACATAATAAGCTCAATAGGATAATATATGAGCCAATTGAGTGGGGGAGCTCCCTTATAAAAATGAAAGCCGTGGGCTGTATATATGACCGTAGTTCCCTTTTTTCGTTCGCATTTTGCGGCAAGCCGTGCAAGGATTCCGCCCATAGGTGTGTGACAGTGAATTATATCATAATGACCGTTTTTAATAATTTTTTTCAGTTCTCTGTATGCTGTCAGATTTTCCTTGTCGGCGGGAGATCTTTTGATATGTATGTCAAATCTGTTATCGCAGAAAGGAAGAATTCTGTCGCCGTGACAGGCAACGTCAACCTGCCAGCCGATCTCCTTAAAAAATTTAAAGCAGGGGAGATGAAAATAATAAAAATGTTCCGCAACCGTAGCGACATAAAGTATTTTTTTCAATGCGGAACATCCTCTCTTTTAAACTTTTTCTGTGTTTCCCGTAAATTTTTTCATCGTATTGTCATTTTCGCTGTTTATTCCATCCTGACGCAAAACATTTTCAATAGTTTTAAAGAATATTTTCATATCCATCAAAAAGCTGTAATGATCAACGTAGTAAATATCATAGGCAAATTTCTGCTCCCATGTAAGAGTGTTGCGCCCGTTAACCTGAGCCCATCCGGAAATGCCGGGCAGAACCTCGTGACGTCGCATTTGTTCGGGAGAATAGAGACCGAGATATTCCGTGAGCAGCGGTCTCGGGCCGATAAAGCTCATATCACCCTTGATTATATTAAAAAGCTGCGGAAGCTCATCAATACTTGTTTTCCTGAGAATTTTTCCGATTCTTGTCATTCTCTCGAAATCGCTGAGCTCTTTACCGTTTCTGTCGATGAGAGCAGTAGACATGGTGCGAAACTTATATACGGTGAAAATTTTTCCGTCTTTCCCGGGTCTTTTCTGCTTAAAAAGGATCGGTCCGTCACGGTTAACCGCAATGAGTGTCGCTGCAAGAAGCATAAGCGGCGACAGCACAGTCAGCAGGATAACGGCGACGAGAAAATCCATTGCTCTTTTTATGTATTTATACACCCGACTCACACTTTCACTGAGTATTTTTCATCAGTTTATTTTTGCTTCTTTATAATTAGGAACTATTGTTTTGATAATGCTTCTGACATTTTTATCAGTTGCGTTTTTTAAATTTTCCAGTTCCTTTTCAAAGAGTTTGTCATCCATTTCGACAGGCTTGGTTACAAAAATCTTGTTGTTCGCCGTCATTTTTCTTTCACTGCTTTCCTCGTCGAGAACAAGCTCCTCGTAGAGCTTTTCACCCGGGCGAAGTCCCGAAAATCGTATTTCAATATCGGTATACGGTTTGTATCCGGAAAGCATGATGAGGTTTTCGGCAAGAGTGACAATCTTTACGGGCTCACCCATATCAAGAACGAAAATTTCTCCGCCCTTTGCGAGACCGCCTGCCTGAACCACAAGCTGAGCGGCTTCCGGAATTGTCATAAAATATCTTGTTATATCAGGGTGAGTAACCATAACGGGACCGCCGTTTTTAATTTGTTCGGTGAAAATCGGGATAACGCTTCCGCTTGATCCCAATACATTTCCGAAACGGACTGCTGCAAAAATTGTGCTGTTTTGGCATTTGCGTTCAAAATATTGAACGATCATCTCGGTTATGCGCTTGGTTGCACCCATTACGTTGGCGGGATTGACAGCCTTGTCCGACGAAATATTGACAAAGCGCTTGACATTGTATTCAACGGCAATGCTTGCAACATTGAATGTTCCGAAAACATTGTTCTTAACAGCCTCTTTCGGACTGTCCTCCATAAGAGGAACGTGTTTATGTGCCGCCGCATGAAAAACGATTGACGGATGAAATTCATCAAATATTTCACGGAGCCTCTTCTGATCTCTTACCGAGCCGATTCTGATATCAATCTCGGGATTGCCGTGATGGTAAGCGTCGAGCTGCTGCTTGAGAAGATAGGCATTGTTTTCATAGATATCAAAAACAACAATCTTTTTCGGATGATATTTTGAAACCTGGCGGCAAATTTCACTTCCGATTGATCCGCCGCCGCCGGTAACAAGAATAACCTGGTCGTTTATGTAGCTGCAAACATCCTTATTCAATTCAATCTCGGGTCTGGAAAGAAGGTCGGTGATATTGACGTCACGGATTCTTCCTCCCTGAGATGTGTCTGTCATTTCGAGCAGACTCGGAGAAGTCTTGAGCTTACAGCCGGTTTTTACGGCAATGCGGAGGATTTCAGTTTGACGGTCACTGCCGACGGAAGGGAGACAGAGAATAATCGTATCAATCTTATATTTTTTTGCAAGCTCGGGAATCTGATCACAGGTGCCCTTGACGGGGATTCCGCGGATGCGCTTTCCTACTTTAAGAGGATTATCGTCAACCGCAATGATCGGTTTGCCGCGGGCATAGTTGTTGACCTCAAGCTCATTGATTATAATCATACCCATATCGCCTGCACCGACGATCATTACCCTGTTGAGCTTTTCATTTTTTTTGAGAGCACTTTCCCTGTAATATCTGCGCACAAGACGGTAACCGATCCTCATTCCTGCGACAAGGATCATTGCCACAAGTGTTCCGAAAACATAGAAAAATGCGTCAAAGCAACCGTTTTGAAGCATCGAGGAAGCAAGGTGAAATTTAGACATAATAATGTCGATTGCAAGACCGGAAATTCCGCCGATTATTGTTGCGACGGCAACGTTGAGAACTTCCCTGAGGCCTGCATATTCCCACATACTGGAGTAAATTTTAAAGGCGTAGTAGAGGACAATAAATACAGCCGTTACAGGGATTGCTCTTTGCCAGATGACGTCCATATTTTTCTGTCCGTTACCCATCAGCATAACGAGAATATAGGAAAGGTTGATTGCAAAAATGTCATAGATCATCATAAGTATGCTTTTTAAAAAGGCGCTTCGGATATCCGGCTTTCTCATATCAAGGATACCTCCTAAAAAATATTTTTAAAAATCCCGATTCTACCACATATATATTCCATAACATTTTAATATAAAAAAGGGATAAAGTCAAGGAAATAGAATGTATTAGTTTCAAAATTGCGGGGAAAGGCGTTTTTATTGACAGATTTTGTAAAATGTGATACTCTCAAATAAAAAAGAACGGAGAAAAATCCAATGATTGGCTTAGGAATATGGGAAGCATCGATTAACACAATGTTTTTCAGAGGCACAGGAAGAGTAACTATAAGCGATAATAACGGAGAGTATGATTTCAGACTTGAAGTAATAGGGGAGAATGTACCTGAATTTACGGTAAGCGATGTTACCGAGAACGGCAACACACTTTCTGCGGTTGCACAAAGCGATATGTTCAAGGGCAAAAAAATACCGGTTACCGCAACCTTTAACGGCGACGAGGTGGTCGGAACCGCAAAACTTCCGTTCCTCGGCAATATCAAGGTCAGAGGTCACAGAGTATAAAACAAAAGCTATAATTCACACACAGCTCGGTGAATTATAGCTTTTTATATTATGTAATCTTAGAATTTGGAAACGAGATCCTTGAGATATGCTTTGAAGTCATCGCCGATCTCGTCGTGCTGAAGAGCAACCTCGCAGTTTGCTTTCATAATGCCGAGCTTGTTGCCCATATCATATCTGATTCCGTCAAAGTCAAGCGCAAGAAGGTCGCCTTCTTTGCCGAGACGGGTAAGAGTGTCCGTGAAATAAAGTTCCTCGCCCTCAGGAGTTCTTGCAAGATCCTCTGCAAGGTAATCAAATACCTGCGGCGGAGCAACAACACGGCCGAGAATCGAGTAGCAGGACATGATCTGTTCGTCGGTCGGCTTCTCGATGATGTTGTGAACGTCCATAACCTTCGGGTTATCCTCATGGTGTGTAACATCAAGCGAGCAATACTTCGGCACGTCTTTTCTCGGAACTTCTTTAACGCCGACAACGCCCTTGCCTGTTGCTTCAAAAACATCGCAAAGCTGCTTGGTTACAGGGTATTCGTTGTTGATGATAACATCGTCGCCGTAGAGAATTGCGAACGGCTCATTGCCGACAAAGCTCTTTGCGCACATGATAGCATGGCCGAGACCCTTTGTCTCCTTCTGACGAAGGAAATAAACGTTAGCAATGTTCGAGCAGTGGAGAACGTCCTCATAGAGTTTCTTCTTCTTTGGGTTCTTTGCGAGCTTATCCTCAAGCTCGTAGCTGTGATCGAAATGATCCTCAATAACACCCTTGCCTCTGTTTGTGATTATGAGGATATCCTCAATACCTGCCGCTGCGGCTTCCTCAACGATGTACTGTATCGCAGGCTTGTCAACAATGTTGAGCATCTCCTTGGGAACAGCCTTTGATGCGGGCAGAACTCTTGTTCCGAGACCCGCTGCGGGGATTATAGCTTTCTTAATTTTCATAAAAAGTCCTCCTGAAATCAGAAATTTATTTTATATGCAATATTCAGCAGCAGATCAGGCAGATACGCATTTATCGTAAGAGCAATTATCGGCATAATAATTGAGACGCCGCCGTTTCGCATAATTGTATATTTTACAAGTTCGGGGTCATCCGTTGCACTGTGTGCGAGATTGACCACGCGAAGCATTTTTCTCTTTAAAAGATAGTTGGCGAGCAATGCCGCTGTGACCTGCGGAAGAATTATCCTTATCAACGCGGAAACAATAAAAAGATAATTATTGTTTTTTTCAACGATTTCCATAAATTGCTCGGAAATTGTTTTGATTTTTTCTTTCTCCTCTGCCGTGAGAGAATCCGCACTGCTCTTGTCGGCGACTATCTCGGAAAGCTGACTTGTCAGCGGAGCCGTTTGCTCAATAAACCGCTGTTCCCAGGGGAAATTGATAAGAGATAGGACAACGGATATCGTAAGAAAAATTGCGCCCGCCTTATACAGCTTTCGGTAGAAGAACCAAAATGGGGAGAAGAAGAATGCCGCCCAGTTCCAGGAGAGCTTCCGTCCGCTCTTTTTTTGTTTCATATATTTATGAATATATCTCGGCGAAGAATTTTGAATAAAGTCCGCCGCCTCGCTGACACGCACCTTGCCCATATCGTCCTTCGGGTCATAGAGCACGCCACGCATAAACACCGATTCCATATTCTGCGGCGTCGCCTGAACGAAAGACGGCTGCTTTTCGGGCTGATCCTGTGCAGGCTGCGTAGTTTCATTCTGAACGCTGACGGGTTCGGATTTTTTCTTTCCCTCGTCGGGATCGGTCCATACGAAGCCTGTCGGGTGGAGATACTCGTTTACGCATTTATGATTTTTTTCGTAACAGCTTCGGTGTTGAGGAGTTCCGCATACTGGGCAGACAACAATGTCGTCACCGTTTTCAAGCGGTTCTCTGCAACCGTCGCAGATTTTACCTGAATAATTCATCAATTTACTCCGATTTTAATATTTAACAGTGTTATTATAACACAGCAGTCAAGGAATTTGTAGCATTTTTTTGAACTTTTTAGGAAATATTATTTAAATCTTTCTTTACATACGGAGGATTTTACGATATAATCTATTAGTAAAATTATACGCAACAGTATAGTGAGGTAATCAGATGGTACAATTTGAAGAATTAAGACTGCATCTTCTTGAGTATGAGGATAAGCTCAAGGAGCTCGGCGAGGCTCTCGGTCTGGAAGAGATGAAAAAGACCGTTGCCGAGCTTGAAGCAAAGACAGCAGAAAACGGATTTTGGGACGATGTTGCCGGAACGCAAGTCGTTCTCCAGAAAATCGCATCACTTAAAAACAAAATTCAAAAATATGAGAATCTTAAAGCGACCTATGAGGACGATCTGACCATGATCGAGCTTTCAGACGAGGAAGAGGATCTTGATATGCTTGAGGAATGTCAGCGCAGTGTTGACGCATTTATCAAGGAGCTTGACGCTCAGACCCTCAGCACTCTGCTCTCGGGCGAGTATGACGGCAAAAATGCCATTCTCACCTTCCATGCGGGTGCAGGCGGAACGGAGGCTCAGGATTGGAATCAGATGCTTGTCAGAATGTACACCCGTTGGGGTGAGCAGCACGGCTTTAAGGTCAGCATGCTTGACTTCCTTGACGGAGACGAAGCGGGTCTTAAATCTGCCGTTCTCTGCATTGAGGGCGAAAATGCTTACGGCTATATGAAAAGTGAGGCAGGTGTTCACCGTCTCGTTCGTGTTTCACCGTTCGATTCATCGGGACGCCGCCATACGTCGTTCGCTTCTCTTGAAGTAATGCCCGAAATCGACGATACGATCGAGGTTGAGATCAATCCCGAGGATATCAGAATGGAAGTTTACAGAGCGTCGGGCGCAGGCGGACAAAAGGTTAACAAGACATCATCTGCTGTTCGTCTTATTCATATTCCGACCAATATCGTTGTTTCGTGCCAGGTTGAAAGAAGCCAGCATCAAAACCGTGAGGTTGCAATGAGAATGCTTAAATCGAAGCTCCTCGAAATCAAAGAGAGAGAGCATCTTGATAAAATTGAGGATATCAAGGGTGAGCAGAAGGAGATCGGCTGGGGAAGCCAGATCCGCTCGTATGTATTTATGCCCTATACCCTTGTTAAGGATCACAGAACAGGCTATGAGGTCGGTAATATCAACGCCGTTATGGACGGCGATCTTGACGGATTCATCAACGCCTACCTTAAGCAGGCCTCACTGGAAAATAAATAAAGGGATGTTACTATGAATATCATTGACATTTCAAGACCGCTTCTTACAACCGTGGAGTATCCGGGCGATCCCGAGACGAGACTTGATACAGTCAGCTCGATCGCCGACGGAGACGAATGTAATCTTTCGGCAGTCTATGCCTGCGTGCACACGGCAACCCACGCCGACGCACCCTGTCACTTTCTTGACGGGGCAGAGACTATTGAGGATGCCGATCTGAATAAATATATCGGTCGCTGTACGGTTATTGAGGTTCCGCCGGGAGTTATAACAGGCGAATATGTCAACAGATATTTTCCGAAAAAGTGTTCCCGTCTCCTTATAAAAGGCGATTCGCAGTCATTCTTTATGGAAAGTGCCGCTTATGAGGCGGTTGACACCGGTATCTGTCTCATCGGAACGGACGCCGCATCCGTCGGAAAATCCGGCAATCAGATGAAACCGCACAAGGCTTTTCTGCAAAACGGTGTTGCAATCCTTGAAAATCTTGATCTTTCCAACGTTGCCCCGGGCGACTATTATCTTATTGCTTTGCCTGTAAAAATGGGCGCAATCGACGGCGCACCCGTCAGAGCGGTTTTGATTGACGACTATATTTTGTGGAATAAAATTTGAGTAACGGAGGTCGGAAATGGATAATTTCATAAAGCAGGCGGCGCACGTAAAGCCGAGCGCAAATCAGCTCCGTCTTTTGACCGAAACACCTTTTTATGCGTTTATTCATTTCAGCCCGAACACATATACGAATCTCGAATGGGGCACGGGCGAAGAAGATCCCTCGATTTTTAATCCCGTCAATCTCGACTGTGACGGCTGGTGCAGAGCGGTAAAATCCGCAGGAATGAAGGGCGTTGTCATAACGGCGAAGCACCACGACGGATTCTGCCTCTGGCAGACAAAATATACCGATCACTGTATGAAGAACAGCCCATACAAAAACGGCAGGGGCGATATTGTCGCAGAGCTTTCCGAAGCCTGTCGGCGTCACGGGCTCAAATTCGGTTTCTATCTTTCACCCTGGGACAGACATTCCGAGCTTTACGGCACGGATAAATATAACGATTATTATAAGGCTCAGCTTACCGAGCTTCTGACAAATTACGGCGAAATTTTTCACGTGTGGTTTGACGGAGCCTGCGGCGAGGGCCCGAACGGCAAAAAGCAGGTCTATGACTTTGACGGATATTTTGAACTGATCAAAAAATATCAGCCAAATGCAACCGTATTCAATGATAAGGGCCCGATCCGCTGGTGCGGAAATGAGGATGGATCGTCACGCAATGCGGAATGGGCGGTTGTTCCGTCCGAACTTTGCCCAAACTGTGAAATTCAGACCGATCCGGGACCGTTCGTCGGCGATCTTTCGTATATGTATAATATGGATCAGAACATCGGATCGCTCAGTAATATAATGTATTCAAAGGGCCTTGTGTTCGCCCCGTCCGAGGTGGATATGTCAATCCGTCCCGGTTGGTTCTATCATGAGAATGAGGAACCGCATTCGCTCGACCGACTCTTCGACACATATCTTCGATCAGTCGGCGGCAACACGACGTTCATTTTGAATATTCCGCCGAAGCCTGACGGAACGTTTGACGAAAGAGATGTCAAGCGTCTCGGCGAGCTTGGCGAGAAGATAGAAAGCAGCTTTTTAAATAATCTTGCCGAGGGCAGGGAAATTAAAATCCGCCCATACTGCGGAAGTGAAACGCAGTGCACGGTTGAAATTGATTTCGGTAAAGAAGAAAAAATCAATTATCTTGAATTTTGCGAGAACATTGCCGATGGTCAGCGCATTGAAAGCTTTTTTGTTCAGAAATACAATGACGGCAGATGGGAAAACTGCTTTGAGGGAACCACCGTCGGCGCAAAAAGAATTGTCAGTCTCAACGGGCTGACAACGGAAAAAATCAGGATATTCGTTACGGCGTCGAGGGACAAGCCTGATTTCGGAAAAATTGCAGTTTATTAAAATCGGAGGTATGTTATGAAAAGAGCGTTTGATTTTATAATCAGCCTTTTTGCATTGATCATTCTGTCACCGCTGTTCCTTTTTGTCTCGTTAATTATTCTAATTTCCGACGGGAAACCTATCCTCTTCCGTCAGAAGAGAGTCGGCAGGAACAACGAACTGTTTACAATTTATAAATTCCGCACGATGAAGCGGGGCACCGAAAATGTCGCCAGCGGAGAGCTTGAAAATGCAAACAGCAAGATCACAAAATTCGGTAAATTTCTGCGAGCGACAAGTATTGACGAACTCCCTCAGCTTTTTAACATTCTCAACGGAACGATGAGTCTTATCGGTCCGAGACCGCTCATTCCCGAGGAGACGGAGATCAGACAGCTTCGTGAGAAATATAATGTTTACAGCATCCGCCCGGGTATAACCGGATGGGCACAGGTCAACGGCAGAGATAATATTTCAATAGAAAACAAGGCTCTGCTTGACAAAGAATATGTCGAGAAGCAAAGCCTTGCGTTTGATATTAAAATTTTCTTCCTGACTGTATTAAAGGTACTGCGCAGGGACGATGTGCGAGAGGGAAGCAACGGTAATTAATTTGCCGCATTTAGATATTCCTCAAGTGTAATGCCCTTGCTTTTGATATCTTTTGCAGCCTCAACGCCGACAAAGCGGTAATGCCACGGCTCATAGATAACCTTGGTAATGGCACGGGATTTTGCGTCTTTCGGATAACGGAGGATGAATCCGAAATCGGCGGCATTTTCTCTCAACCATGCTGCCTCATCGGTATCCTCAAAGCTTTCGGAAAGCGAGCAGATATCCATTGCAAGACCTGCATTGTGTTCGCTTCCGCCCGGAATCATTACCTCGGTTGCGGCAGCAACGGTTGCCTTTGTTTTATCAAGACCGTTGTTATCGATTTCAAGCTGAATTTGGTCTTCGAAAAGCTCGACCTGAAGATCATATGAGCGGTAGCCGGAAACAGGCGTCAGATTAATTCCGTCCTCCAAGGCTTTGTCATACATCGCCTGATAGTACGGCGCAACACGGTAATCGAGATATTTTCCCGAGCCTTTAACGGCTTCGGCAAGCGTTGGTTTATAGCCCTCAGGCAAAACATGGGTGCCGTTTAGAAGAATAGATGAAAGCGAAGAATTTGCGCCAATATTGATTATTTGAGGATTAAATCCTGCGTAAGAATATTTATAACTGCTGACGGTGTTTAACTTCTTTTCGGATTTCGTTTCGCCGACAGTTGTTTCTTTTTCGGCGGACGTGCTTTCATTCTTTTTGGACATTTTTTCGGAATTGTTCGTTGTATTCGCCCCCGTATTTGTGGTAATCTCAATTTGTGCATTTACTGCTTTTCCGGTGTTTTTATATTCGTTGTGCACATTTATTGCCGCACCTACGGTTGCAACAGCGACAATGAGAATGATTGACTGAATAACAATCAGCTTTATTACACGAGGCGTGATCTTTTTGTTCACGTATATTCACATCCCTTATATTTATATTATTATTCTATTCGTTTATTGAGTCATTGTCAACAATGCTTTATAAAAATAATTTATCTCGAAAGGAAAGATCCCAATGAAAGCATCGGAAAGTGTCGGAAAATATGATTCCGAGGTTCGTCTTTACACGAACTATGCTATCAAAAACATCAAAAAGGTTTGTAAGGATTTCGGTCCCAGACCTGTCGGAAGCGAGGCGGAGAAGAACGCACAGCTTCATATGAAAAAGGAGCTTGAATCCTCCTGCGACACCGTCACAAGAGAGGAATATAAGTGCTCGGACAAGGCATTTATGGCGTGGGTTCCGCTCGGAGCGGTTCTTATTCTTTTCTCAATCGTAATGTTCACGCTCGGTCTTCCCGTTGCGTCGCTTGTTGCTTCACTCGTTACACTTTTTATAATTCTTGCGGAATTTATTTTCTATAAGCCCGTTCTTGATGTTTTCTTCCCGAAAAAGACATCGGGCAACGTCATCGGTGTTCGCAAGGCTTCGGGCGAGACAAAGAAGCGTATAATCATCGCAGGTCACACAGATTCCGCATTTGAGTGGACATATACTTACCACGGCGGACACAACGCAGTTCTGACAATCATTCTTACGGCTATTATTGCACTTCTCCTCGGACTCGGCGGCAGCATCTATGCCCTCATTGCAGGAGAGAGCGGATCGGTTTGGTCGGGCGATAACCTTGCAATGAAGATTATCGCGGTTATAACATATGTTACTGTTCCGGTTGTTTGCGCTGCGATTGTTTTCACTAACTACAAGCGTCCCGTAATGGGTGCCAACGACGATCTTTCAGGCTGTTTCATTTCGGCAGCGGTTGTAAAATTCCTTGCCGCAAACGATATCCGTTTTGAAAACACAGAGGTTGTTGCCGCTATGGTCGGCGGTGAAGAGGCAGGTCTCAGAGGTACAAAGGCATTTATGAAGGCTCACGCCGAGGAGTTTAAAAGCGAAAAGGATGTTGAGACAATCTTTGTTGCTTTTGATACAATCCGTGAGCACGAGTTTATGTCAATCTACAACAAGGATATGACAGGTGTTGTAAAGAACGACGACAGAGTTGCACAGCTTCTTCAGAACGCCGCAAAGAATGTAGGCTATGACGTTCCGATCAAGGCAATCGAGCTCGGTTCAACCGACGCCGCCGCCGCATCACAGGCAGGTATTCCGGCTTCCGCATTTACCGCTATGGATCCGGCACCGGCAAGATATTATCATACCCGTCTTGATACCGAGGATAACCTTGATCCGAAAACTCTTGAGATCGGTCTCAAGGTTGCTCTCGAGACAGTATTCACCTTTGATGAGCAGGGTATCTGACGAAGAAAAAAACACTTTTCCCAAATATTTTCCATAAAACTATTGGATTTTTGAAATTATTGTGTTATAATCAATTGATGATTTTTATTATTGCTCAAAAGGAGTTGGCATTGTGAATAAAAAAATTGTAAGATTTTCATCACTCTTGATCGCACTGCTTATGGTGCTTTCGCTGTGTGCCTGCGGTGAAGAGGAAGAAACATACGATTACAAATCGCCCGTACCCACAACGACCGAGGAGATTCTCACAAGATTCAACGAGGCTGTGGCAGGAGCGAAAAAGGGCAACCCCGGCATCAGTTACAGCATCAAGCAGGGTGCAAGTATGAACGGTGAGCAAAAGGACAAGTGCGAAAATGAGTATGTCAAGGCCGCTTTCAAGACCGTTTCTAAGGCTATCACCAAGGAGAACTTCTCCAATGAAACAGCCTACGGCGAGAGCACAAAGGATATTTTCCCGACATTCGGCGAGGATACCTCTCCCGTGCTTACAAATGCCGATATTCGTTCAGCATATGTTATGGAGAATAAGGACGACGGTACAGGCGCAACATACATAATCGTTATCAAGATTTATCCGGAGACAAATCCGAATCAGAAGGACAGCATTTACGGTAAGCTCTACAACATTATGGACGACAAGGAAATCCTTTCTCACTTTGATGTTGTAAACAGCGTTGTAACCGTTAACTCATACAGTGCGCAGTACGGCGAGGGAATGATTAAGGCTATCCTTAAAAAGGACAGCAACCAGCTTACCGAGCTCTCACTTACAAGAGACGTTGTTGTTACAACCGAGCTTACGGGTGTAGGCACTCTCTCGGATCTCGGAACAGTTCCCCTTGAGTTCAATTATAACGCAACGGAGAATTATTCAATAGATTGGTTTGATCCAGCAACAAAGGATGCAAAATAAATAAAAGAATAAAAACGCAGCAGAGCCGATCTGCTGCGTTTCTTTGTAGTATGATATCGGTGTGAAAAAATAGACTGCCGCATTTTTGCAAATTATTTGCAGTAATTCTCAATATAATTGTCAATCGCCTCTGAGATGACCTTGATCGCAACACTGCGCTCACTGACCTCGTTGACGGCGGTTTCTTTGTTTTCCAGCGTTTTGTAGACGGAGAAGAAGTGTCTCATCTCGTCAAAAATGTGCTTTGGAAGCTGGTCAATATTTGTGTAGATATTGTAATTTGGATCGTTAAACGGAATGGCGATAATTTTCTCATCGTTTCTGCCGTTGTCGATCATTGAGATAACGCCGATCGGATAGGCGCGGCAAAGGGTGAGCGGCTCAAGAGGCTCCGAACAGAGCAGAAGAACATCGAGCGGATCTCCGTCGTCGCCGAGCGATCTCGGAATAAAGCCGTAATTCGCAGGGTAGTGGGTTGAGGTGTAGAGAATTCTGTCGAGAATTATCAGACCTGTTTCCTTATCAAGCTCATATTTCTTCTTACTGCCTTTCGGAATTTCAACAACGCAAACAAAGTCCTCGGGAGAAATTCTCTTCGGTGAAATGTCGTGCCATATGTTCATATTTTTTGCTCCTTTATAAGATTATATTGTTATTACCTGTGTGCAGATTTGTTTTTGTGCTGCCGCTGACAAAGACGGCATTTGTTCCGTCACAAATATTAATGTTCAAATTGATTTTTCCGCCCTCACGCTTCCAGGAGACCGCAATCTCGCCGTGAGGTGTTTTTATTTTCCCTTTCGCATAGTCGAGACATTCCGCAAAAACAGGAGAAATTATAATTTGGTCATAGCGAACGGAGCTTGCAGCTTGCTTAATACCGAGCAGTTCCTCAAAAAGAAATTCGGTGCTCGCTCCGAACATCGGGTGGGAATGTGATTCCTCGCCGCCCCAGTTTTCCCAGAGAGTGGTTGCACCCGAGCGTCTCATAAAGTCAAAGGAAACATCTCCCTTGTTGGAAAGGAGCTTTGTTGCAAGATCACCGTTACCTGTTTTGTAAAGAACATTGAGTACGGTCTCCGTACCGAAAATTCCTGTGTCAAATTCAGTCTTTTCACTGTATTTTTTTATGATGTTTTCAAGCGTTTTTGCGTTACCGAGTCCGCAGTCGAATGCGAAAGCATTTGCTCCCTGAACGTTATTGAAAAAGTCGCCTGTTTCTTCATCAAAATATTTTTCGGTAACTGCGGCTGAATGCTCGGATATCAGTTTTTCATATCTGTCATACTGCTTGCCGAGCGCCTTTGCGCAGAAAACAAGACATCGGAGCTGAGAGATAAACATTGTCGTGTTTACAAGATCCTCGGGCACGGATATACGCTCGGGAGCACACCAATCTCCAAGGCACCATCCGTCCTTTTCCTCACGGACGATCAAACCGTTTTCACAACGGCTTTCTATATAATCCGCAAATTTTTCCATTGAAGGGAAAACTTTTTCAAGCTCATCTCGCTTACCGAAATGGCGGAAAAGCTGATACGGCACATTGATAATCGCACCGCCCCAGCCCGCAGGACCGCCGCCTCCGCCTGCAAAAGGCGCAGTGTGCTGAACATGCCCCGTGTTCTTGTCCTGACAGTCAAGAATATCAAGCAGCCACTTTCTGTAAAATCTTTCGGCGTCAAATTCGGTGAGCACTGCATTGCAGGCGAGCTGACCGTCACCCGTGTAGCCGAGGCGCTCACGATGCGGGCAGTCAGACGGAACACCCGAGTGCATATTTGAAAGCTGAGTGTTAACAAAGGCTTTGTAGTACCAGTTCAGCGTTTCATCGCTGCAATAAAAGTCGGACGTCACCTCAACATCCGAATGAATCACACGAACCTCAACGGGATCGGCGTTATTTGTAAGGCTGAAATATCGGAATCCGAACCAGCAGAAAACGGGGTGAAAAAATTCGCCGCTGTCGGTTTTGATGATCTCCGATTGTTTTTGCACATTGAAGCCGACCGAGCGGTTGTTGAGCGTCAGGTCGTCATTCAGATCCTCGGCACATTCAATAACTACCGTCTCACCCTCGTTGCCGCATCGGATTACGGGATAGCCGGAAATATTTTTTTCAATCCTGTAAACGGAGAAGTCGCCGAAATTTTTTACAAGCTCGGGAGCGAGAACTTCTGTAACCTTATCCGTCGGGCAGTCCTGAATATAATATTCGGTTTTCGGCGGTGCAGTCTCAAACGGTTCCTCGCCGTCCGAAAGATTGCCGTCAACAGTACTCCATTTGCGGTCAAAACCTCTGAAATCAAGCGTTTCGCCGTAGAAGAGATTGGATTTTTCAAAATATCCCCGTGAATATCTGACATCTTTCCTGTTCGAGTAAAACACTTCGGAATCAACATCGAGCTTATAGCAGAGCTTGATGTTGCCGTAGTTCATATTACCCTCGGCTTTTCTGAGTGTCTGATGATAATATCCTCCGCCGACCGCAACACCGAGAACATTTTTACCCTCGTGCAGGTATTCGGCGACATCATATTTCAAGGCATAGATTCTATGCGAAAAATCATCATTCAGCGGATATGAAAGATTCATATCAGGTCGATCGTGATAGTCGGTGTAGGCAGGGACAAATTCATCGTTACCGACTCTTCTGCCGTTTATGTAAAGGATGAACCAGCCGAGCCCGCATATTGTAATCTCGGCGCTTTGCACGGTGCGGTTGATCTCAATCTCAGAGCGAAAAAGTGCCGCATCGAGAGATTGTAGTGGGCTGAGCCACCTTGCATCCGAAAAAATTTCTCTGTGATTCATATCTGCTCCTAAGCAAAAAGCTGCCGCACCGTTTTAATGCGACAGCTCATTTGATTTTTATTTTACGGTCGCAGTGTATCTGCTTACAAAGCCCATATACTGTTTCTTTGCGTTCGATCCGTTGAACGACTGATCGTTACTCTTCGTCCAGCCCGAGACTGCGATTGAGCCGTCATTAAGAGCGGCAACAGCCATTACCGAATCATCCTCGCTTCCGTTAAGGCGTGTAACTGCGGAGGTTTTTCCGTTGTCGGTGAGGTACATAATGTATCCGTCGTATCCACCGCCTGCCTTATACTGCTGGAAGTCGCCGCTGGCTGATTTTGTCTGACCGACAACAACGAATCCGCCGTCGATGCTTGTGATTCCGAGCACGTTGTCATGATCGCTTCCGCCGACAATTCTTGCCCAGCAAACCTGTCCCTTTGAATTGTATCTGAGAATGTAGCCGTCACGCTTACCGTAGCTCATTGTGTAGATGCCGTCTGCTTTTTTATAAATTGTATAGGTTCCGCCGACTACACAGCCGCCGTCGTCCGTTGCGGCAACGGCGTTATATTCGCTGTCGCCCGAGCCCTGAAGATATTCCGCCCATTCAAGGTCACCGTTCTTCTTGAGCTTTACAAGGACTGTATTGGAAGCCTGAATTGTTTTGAATCTGATGCCGGAGAAGTCACCGTCGGATGACATTGTAACGCAGGTACCGAAAATTTCACCGTCGGAGTTAACCGCAAGAGCCGAGAAGTTGTTTGATTTTGAGCCCTGAAGAACACGGCGCCATTTGATGTTGCAGTTCTTATCAAACTTGAATACAAATGCCTTTGTGCCGCTGTTTCCAGTTCCCGTGAAGAATCCCGAATCGGATACCGCCTTACCGCCGGCAACGAATCCACCATCCGGTGTTGCGGCAAGGGCGCTGATGTAGTCGCCCGTTGATGATGAATCCGACGGGAAAACATATTTCCAGGTGAGCTGTCCGTTCTTGTTAAGGCGAACGAGGAACGCCGAAAGAGTTCCGGCATTTTTGACGACATCGCCGCTCTCGGCAAAGGTCTGACCTGCCGCAATAATCGAGCCGTCCTTGAGCTCGGCTACGTCGTTGAGGCTGACCTGGTTGTCGCCGCCGATAATGTATTTCCATTCGAGCTTGCCGTCAACAGAGTATTTGACAAGTGAAGTATGCTGAATCTCCCATTCACCGGAGACGCCCTTGTAGTCGCCGTCCTTTGAGCCCGAGATTCCTGCGGCAACGAATCCGCCGTCCTTACAGGCGGCAACCTTTCTGAATGCGTCAAGTCCCGAACCGCCGAAATACTTTGTATAGGAGCTCTTGACATTTTCAAATGAATTGTCCGAGGGATCCTTTACGCCGACGGTCGTTGAGGTTGTGATTCTGTTAGCCGAGATTTTTGTTGACGGCGTGTTGTTTGAGGTGTAGTCGGGAGTTTCGCCCGTGCGGGTAATGGTGAGCTTGCCGTCGGGACCGTATTTCCCCGTGTAGTAGATCAGATTGCCGAAGGAGTCAACCTCATTCTTGGTGTAAAGAATATTGCCGTTGGAATCCTTCTTGCCTGTCGTGTAGATGAGTTTGCCGTCGCTGTCCTTCTGACCTGTCGAATAGATCTTGTGGCCGGCCTTGTCGACGATACCCTTTGAGTCGATAACCTTGCCGTTGAGATCGGTCGAGCCTGTAATTGCGGTGACCTCCTCGGCGCTGTTTTTCATACTGTCGTCGACGAGTTCGATTTTATCGGGAGTTTCGGAAATGAGCTTGTCATTCTTGTCCCCCGGGGTTTTGGAATCTCCGCAGGCGCTGAAAGAGCACACAGCCAGAGAGAGTATAAGCAATAAAGAAATTATCTTATGTTTATTCATAGAAATACCTCCTTGAACAGTTCATTTCTATGATATCATACTTTGCTGCTTTTTTCAATCTTTAATTGTTTTATTACAAAGATCTTTATTTTTGCTGAATGTTGTAGTATAATATTTCAAGCAATAACGCACTTTTTGCGGTGCACGTCTTGATTTGATATATTGTATTTATTATCTTTGTGGGTTGGTGAGGAAATGACAAAAAAACAAAGAGCATCGCTTGCCGTTGAGGCGCTCAAAAAGGAGTACCCCGAGGCAATATGCTCTCTTGATTATAAAAATGATTTTCAGCTTTTGGTTGCAACACGGCTTTCGGCACAGTGCACGGACGCCCGTGTCAATATAGTCACGCCCGCACTCTTTGCAAAGTATCCGACGGTTGAGGATTTTGCCGCCGCCGAGGTAGGCGACGTCGAGGAGCTTATCCGATCCTGCGGCTTTTTTCGCACAAAGGCAAAGGATATCGTTGCTATGGCACAGAAGATAATCTCCGACTTCGGAGGAAAGGTCCCCGACAACATTGAGGATCTGACATCCCTGCCCGGAGTCGGCAGAAAGACAGCAAACCTGATCTGCGGCGATATCTTCGGCAAACCCGCCGTCGTTGCGGACACACACCTGATAAGAATAAGCAATCTCCTCGGACTTGTCGAATCCAAGGATCCGTTCAAGGTTGAAAAGGCTCTTCGTGAGCTTATACCGCCGGAGGAAAGCAATGATTTTTGCCATCGCTGCGTTCTCCACGGCAGGGCGGTCTGCATCGCAAGACGTCCCGATTGTGCAAATTGCTGTATGGCAGAGTTTTGCAAATCGGCAAAGAAATAAGTTACGTTACGAATCTGCTTATCGCCAAAGCGACTGCGGCGCCAACGAGAGCCGAGCCAACCAGTTTCGCAATAAATATCAGCTTGTTTTTTCTCAGCTTTGTCGGCGGGGGTGCTCCCGTTTCACCGGCAATTTTTCCGGCACGCTCACGCAGTGTTCCCTCGCTGACCTGAGAAAATTCAGGCTTTACAAAGAATATTACCCGTTCGAAATATTCGCAGGTCGGCTTCGTAACCTCGACCACCTGATGATTTACTCCCTTGATCAAATTATCCCTGCTTTCGCTTACTTTTTTCTCTTTTATTGTTGCCGATAACTTTGTTTTTTATGCAAAACAAAGTGAATAAAACCCGACCGAAATCGACCGATTGTAACATTTTCCACGTTTTCTGTGGAAGTGTGGAAAACTTTGATTTTTTCACAAAATCGGTGGAAAACTATGTGGAAAGTGTGGATAACTCACCTTTAAAACGTTGATTTTGCGTATTTTTCCACCGTTTTGCCCGTGGAAAATGCAATTTATGTTAATTATTTAACAATCGTACTGAAATTTTGTCAAGTATTTTTTTATTATAAAAACCGGAAATTTTTACTCAAAATTTAAAAAATCTTTGTGCAAAACGGAGCTAAAAAAACACTTGACAAGTTTTCGGTAACAAAATGTTACAAAATGAATATTTTCACTGAAATACGGTTATCGAAAGGAGTCTCGGACGATGAAAACCGAAATCGGAGACAAAAGAATAGTTTTTGGTGACGTCGGTGCGTTTGATGTCGGTCTGACGTTCGACTGCGGACAAGCTTTCCGATGGACGGAGAAAGCCGACGGAAAATGGCATGCCGTTGTCGGTTCACGGGCGGTCGATGTTGAGCAGAAGGGTAATCAAATCACAATTTACGATGATACGGACGCAGAGTTCTGGCGCAGATACCTTGATCTTGACCGTGACTATGACGGGATTTGTGAAAGGCTGAAATCCGATAAATGGCTTAACAGGGCGATTACGGAATACCCTGGGATCAGGATTCTCCGACAGGATGCGTGGGAGGCACTCTGTTCGTTCATCATTTCCCAGAATAACAACATTCCGAGAATCAAGGGTATAATTGAACGGCTTTGTGCAACGTTCGGCGATGACCTCGGTAACGGAGATTTCGGCTTTCCT
>OQVL01000399.1_pt1 | contig 22347 bp, 20 predicted proteins | sample 1691501 | NCBI WGS metagenome assembly OQVL01 (sample SAMN03418253, study PRJEB22391) | human gut metagenome | biome: human-gut; feature: organic feature; material: feces | host: Homo sapiens | place: Tanzania | collected 2013-01 | reverse complement strand
ATATTATAGGTGAAATACCTTACAATTGAACAATAGATGCTACCTACGCAAAAGTTGAAGGTGGATATTTCACAGACAAGGTTTATACTCGTCCGTGGGTGAAATATACCGATGGCACACTCTCTTTCAAATATGGATACAAGAAGACGCCAGGCAAGGATGAATATCTGATGAATGAGGGAAACAATGCGCCACAATGGTATACAGACCATATTGCTTCCGATGGAACCAATAGTGAGATTACGAAGGTGGTATTCGACAAGATGTTTTCTGTAATCCGCCCTACATCTTGCTATAAATGGTTTTATGGTCTTAACCGTCTTGACAACATTGAGGGCATAGAGAATCTGAACACCTCGGAGGTTACGAATATGAGTGGCATGTTTGGTCTTTGCGCATCGCTTACTTCCTTAGAGTTGGCTCATTTTGACACCCAGAAGGTTGCGGATATGTCGTATATGTTTAGTGGTGATGAAAAACTACAGACAATTTATGTTAGTGATTTATTTGTCTTGCAGAAAGGTATTAACAGCCAACAAATGTTCAACGGATGCAAGAGTCTGAAGGGTGATATTGCTTATGACGCAAACATGCGATAAAATATACCGTTCAAAGATAGACAAAGCATGTTCTAAAATTCGGGACGCAGAGGTCGCAGGTTCAAATCCTGTCGCGCCGACTATGAGATGGGAAGCCGTCAATCCTTGAGAGATCAGGGGTTGGCGGTTTTTCTTTGTTTAAAATATATTCCCTATTTGTCATATCTATGTTATAATAAAAAATGTAACCGCTTACATAACGAGAAAAGAAGGGGGATTTCATAAATGAAGAAAAAAACAAGTCTTAGTGCGAAGCTGATCGCAGCGTTTATGGCTGCGATTCTTGGAAGTGTTTTGATCTGTGCACTTCTGACACACAGTAAAGTAGAGAGCGTGTTAAACAGTAACATGCAGCTTACGAGTGAGCAGACACTAAACAGTGCGATGACAAGTCTGCAGACATATGAGAAAACGATCAGTATACCGGTGGATCTTTTGACGAGAAAAGACAGTATCAAACAGCTTTTGCTTGAGCCGGAAAACTATGATAAATATATTGACAATGTAAACGACGAACTGGTTGCAGCCTGTAAAGTCGTAAATGGTTCGGTGCGTGCCTATTATGCTTTAAATGATGGCAGAACAATCACCGGATGGGTACAATACGAAGCTGACGGTTCAAAGACAGCGATGAACACGGTGGAAAATAAAGACCTTTCCGGGAAAGAATGGTACACCGCATGTCAGGGAAGAAAAGCAAAAGTAAATTCTATTTTCAGCTATATCACTGCGCCGTATGTGGATGAAGAAACCGGGGAGCAGATCATTACGGTATGTCAGGAAGTAAAATATAAAGATGTTGTCCAGGGCGTTGTTGCGATGGATATTGATGCATCTGCACTGGCAGACTATGTGGAAAATATCAGACTTTTAAATACGGGATTTGTTATGCTGGTAGATGAGCAGGGAAATATCGTGGTTGACAGCGAAAGTAATACTTTTGCAGATGGTACAGTTGCTGACCTCGAATTTTTTGCTCCGTTAACAGAAGAATTAGATAAACTCGAAGAACAGAAAGCACAGCTGGAGGAAAATGAAGATCCGGCAGCGGATGATATCGTATTGCAGGCATCTTATACCATGCGTGCAGAGGGAAGGGACTGTGCCATTACGGCGATGACAGACCGCATTACCGGATGGAGACTGCTCGGCTGTATCAGTGATCAGGAAAACCAGAAGAACCTGATCAACATTAACATAGGAACGTTGATGGCCGGTGTGATCGGTCTGATCTTTGGATGTGTGATCGCAGTCCTGACAGCGCTCAGTTTTAACCGCGAGATCAAAAAACTCCAGAATGCGACACATCGTGTGGCGGGCGGTGATTTTTCCGAGAAGATCAAAGTTACCAGAAGCGATGAGTTTGGCGTGCTTGAAACAAATTTTAACGGTATGATGGATGATGTGTCCGGACTGATCCATGCAGTCGAGGATAAATCAAACCATATTCTTGAAGTTGCAGGAGGCATCTCAGAAGTCGCTGGAAATACAAAAACAACGATCGAGCAGGTAACACAGGCAATCGACAGTGTGGCGCAGGGTGCGGTAAAACAGGCGGAAAGTACACAGGAAGCCAACACGGAAGTAGAGCATTTAAAGAACAGCTTAGATGAGACAAAAGAATATGTTTCCGGCATGAATGGAATGACAGAAAAGGCAAATGAAGTCAGCACCGAGGGAATTGAGAGTGTAAAAGATCTGATTGAAAAATCAGGAAAAACAGCTGAAAAATCAAAAGTTTCGTTAGAGGTTATGAATGAGATGGTTGAGAGTATTGATAAGATTTTTTACATATCGGATACGATCGCAGACATCACATCCCAGACGAACCTGTTGTCGTTAAATGCAAGTATTGAGGCAGCAAGAGCCGGAGAGATGGGAAAAGGTTTTGCAGTTGTTGCAGATGAGATCCGTAAACTGGCGGATGAGTCGAAAGAGTCAACGGATGAGATCAAGAAGATCATCACGGAAATCACGGAAAAATCAAAACTGGTTGAGTCCACGATGCAGGAAAATGAAGTACTGCAGACTGAGCAGCAGGAGGCGATCAACCGCACGGAAGAGATCTTTGGCGAGATTATGAAACAGATCGAAATGTTAGGCTCCGGTATGGAACGTATCAATGCCCTGAATGACACTATGTCTGCCAACAAAGATCTTGTTGTGGATAAGATGGGAACGATCGCATCGGTATCTGAGCAGTCCGCAGCGGCAACCGAGGAAGTCAATGCTTCCACCGAGCAGGTAAATGTTACAATGGAAGAGATCAGCGAACATACCGAGACGCTGCAGGCAATCGCAAAAGACCTGATGGAGACGATCAATCGTTTTAAGCTCGCTTAAGTCATGGAAATGACTTGCAAAACACCTGCTATACGGGTATAATTCTTGACGATAGATTGCATTTGACAATGGGAAAATAAACCGGATAGGGTAAAGCAGGAGGAAGATATGGGAAGAGACGTTATTATTGCATGTGATTTTAACAGCAAAGAAGAAGTGATCAATTTTCTTGGAAAATTCAAAGAGGAAAAACCTTTTGTAAAAATCGGCATGGAGCTGTTTTATGCAGAGGGACCGGAGATCGTCCGCACGATCAAACAGATGGGACACAAGATTTTTCTTGATTTAAAATTACATGACATTCCAAATACCGTTAAAAAAGCAATGTCCGTATTATCAGGACTGGACGTGGATATGTGTAACGTACATGCGGCAGGTACCAAGGCGATGATGCAGGCAGCCATCGAGGGACTCACGAGAGAAGATGGAACAAGACCACTGCTGATCGCAGTCACACAGCTTACTTCCACCAGTGAAGAGGTAATGCAGCAGGAACTGTGGATCGATAAACCGATCGACCAGACTGTTATGCATTATGCTAAGAATACGATGGAAGCCGGATTAGACGGCGTTGTATGTTCTCCGCTTGAAGCAGGAAAAGTACACGAGGTATGTGGAGACAAATTCCTTACCATTACACCGGGTGTCCGTTTTGCAGACGGCGATGTTGGCGATCAGAAACGTGTGACAACACCGGCAAAGGCAAAAGAACTTGGTTCTGACTATATCGTAGTCGGAAGACCGATTACACAGGCAGATGATCCGGTAGCAGCATACCGCAGATGTGTAGAAGAATTTGTAGGCTAGTACCAGATGAAAACAGGAAAAGAGAAAGATGAACGGGTCTTTCTCTTTTTTCGGTTAAGAGAGAAATTTGAGACAGATAGGGGATTTCATGGAAAGAAAAGGACTCAGTGGAAGCGCATTAAAAATAATCGCGATCGTAACAATGCTGATCGATCATATTGCGGCAACCGTGATCATTCGTATATTAAAATTCGGAGGCTATAATGACGGCCTTTATCAGCTGTATCGTGTGATGCGGAATATCGGAAGAATTGCGTTTCCGATATTCTGTTTTCTTCTGGTAGAAGGATTTATGCATACAAGAGACCGGGAAAAATATGCACTGCGTCTGGGATGTTTTGCGGCAGTATCTGAGATCCCGTTTGATCTGGCATTCAACGGAAAAGTTTTGGAAGTCGGATATCAGAATGTGTTTTTTACATTATTGCTTGGTTTGCTTACCATGATGGCGTATGATGCGGTGATGAACCAGAGCCGCTGGAGTGTCTGGAAGCGGACGGCATTATCTACGATTGCGATCCTTGCCGGAATGTTTGCGGCAGAGTTTTTATCAACGGATTACGGCGCACTCGGAGTTCTCTGCATTATGGTATTTTACCTGTTCCGGAGAAGCAGAATACAGCAGGTCGTGTTTGGATGTCTGGCATTTGTATGGTGGGAATGGGCAGCAGTGTTTGCATTCGTTCCAATCTTTTATTACAATGGAAAACGTGGCTTTGGAATGAAATATTTCTTTTACGCATTTTATCCGGTGCATCTGCTGGTGCTGGCAATGATCACAAACCTTATGCTGTAAAAAAGCCTGCCGTCCAAAGACAGCGGGCTTTTTACAGCTTCTCACATCGGGAACATCGCACCGGTCAGCAGCAGCATGGCAGGCACTGTGACCAGCATACACACGGTGGAGTGGGCCACCGCCTGACTGGCAAGGGTCGCCTCGGTGCCGGTCTGCTTGGCCAGCACAGCGGCAAGGCTGCCAGCCGGGCAGCAGGCGATGATGGACAGGCCGGTGCGCAGCACATTGTCCAGCGGCAGCAGCCACAGCAGCAGCATGAACAGCAGCGGGAACAGGATGCCGCGCAGCAGGGTGACCCGGTACAGAAAGCCGGTGTGCAGCAGCGCGCGGATGTCGCTGTCTGCCAGCAGCACACCCACGATCATAAGGGCCAGCGGGGTGGTGCAGCCGCCCACCGCACTGCAGAACTGCTGCACCGGTGCGGGCAGACGCCAGCCGGTGGCCAGCAGCACCAGCATAGCCACCGTGGCAATGTTGGTGGGGGTGATGAAGGTCTTGAGCCGGATCTTCTCGCCGGGGCGGAACAGGCACACCACATAGGTAAAGAACCATACATTATAAGAGGCCATTGCCATGCCCGCAAACACGGTGCCCCGTGCTGCGCCCAGCAGGGCACTGCACAGCGGCAGGCCGATAAAGCCGCAGTTGGGCATGGCCGCCGTGCCCACCAGCACCGCATACTTTCCCGGCGTGTCGTGGTGCAGCCAGCTGCTCACACGGCACAGTGCCGTGGTTACCACAAACAACAGCAGCAGCAAAACGAACAGGATGCCGGCCTGCGTGAGCAGTTCCGGCTCGCCCTCCACCGCAGCGCCTGCCAGCATGGTGCAGGGCAGCAGGAGCTTCATGATGAAGTCGGACAAAAACTTGCTGTCCCGGTCTTTGATGATGCCGCTGCGGGCCCCCACATACCCCAGCAGCACCTCCAGAAAGATCACGGTGATCTGACCCGCCAAAACACCAAACGCCATTGGTTCCTCCTTTTTTGTTCCGCAAGCCGCATTTTTCCTTTACAAAGGAAAAAGCCCATTGATTTCAACGAATCAACGAGCTTTTTCTTGGCGGAGTAGGAGGGATTTGAACCCTCGCGCCGTTGTTTAGACGACCTACGCCCTTAGCAGGGGCGCCTCTTCGGCCTCTTGAGTACTACTCCAGAGCAAAGTGTGTTACACTTATTCAATAAAAAATGGCGGAGAGAGTGGGATTCGAACCCACGGTACGTTGCCGTACGGCAGTTTTCAAGACTGCTTCCTTAAACCACTCGGACATCTCTCCTTGTGGACATCCGCTTTACGCCGTGTCGAATGCCTATTTAATTTACCAGATTTGTGCCCCGCTGTCAAGCCTTTCATGCAATTTTTTTCGCAAGACGCAAAAAAGAGAAAATTATCACAACCTTTTTTGGTCTCGACCCATTCAGGCTCTTTACAAGCACACCTTTTTGTTGTATAATAAGCATAAGAAAATTTCCTCGCGGTGTAAAGGAGAATATACCATGTCGTTTTCAGAACTTTTGAAGCAGTGCCGCAAAAAGCAGGGCGTCAGTCAGGCTGAGCTGGCTTCCAAACTGGGCGTGACCCAGCAGGCCGTCGGCAAATGGGAAAGCGGCAAATCCTCTCCCGACCCCACCACGGTGGCCCGCATTGCAGAGCTGCTGAACACCACCGCAGACTATCTGCTGGGCCTGTACCGTCCGGTGAGCAATGTATCTGCGCCGGAGGAGCGGTTCTTCGGCAGCTATTCCGAGAGCCTGATCCCGGTCATCGGCACGGTGAAGGCCGGCTACGGCGCCCTTGCCTTTGAGGAGGACTACGGTCAGGAATACGCCCGCGTGAAGGACCCCTCCAACTACTTCTATCTGGTGGTGCGCGGCGACAGCATGGAGCCCCGCATTCAGGACGGCGACCTTGCGCTGGTGCACAAGCAGGACACGCTGGAAAACGGCGATCTGGGCGTGCTGATCTACGGCGACGAGGGCGAGGGCACCCTGAAGCGCTACATCCAGCGCGGCAACTGTGTGGTGCTGCAGCCCTTCAACCCGGCCTACAGCGAAATGGTCATCAAGGGCGAAGACCTGAACCATCTGCACATCGCCGGGCGTGTGGTGGAGACCAAGGCGAAGTGGTGAGCCATTCAACCATTTGAATGGCCTCCGTTTCACTCTGGCCATATTCAGCGGAAAATTATTTTTATTTTCGCGTTTGTCGCGCCCTGCGGGGCGCTCCAAAACGCTTTTTCACGTGAGGAGTCGGTACGGCAAGCGGCATCACCGCGCCCTGCGGGCGCGATCAAAAGCCGTTTCAAGAAAGGAACATGCGTACGGCAAACAGCACCGCAATAAACCGGGTTACTTTTTTACAAGAAGAAGCCCATGCAGCATTTCTGCCGGTTTTGCCTTTTATTCCGCACTGGATGCAGCTTCACTGCTTGTTTCCGCTTGGGCAGAAGAAGCCGTTTCCTCAGCGGACGCGTTCTCCGGCTCAGCAGCGGCGCTGTCCGCAGATTCGGATGCAGCCGCCGAGGAAGCCGCGTCGTTGACGCCGCCCAGAGTCGTGGTACCGCTCAGCTGCTGTGCTGCGCTGACCGCACGCTGGATCTGCGGGTCGGTCTCCGGGGTGTAATCATAGAAGTTGGTGGTCTCTTCTGCGGTCAGAGCCTTTTCCACATCCACGCTCAAACCGGTGCCGTCAAAGCAGGAGCCGTCGCCACAGATGAGCTTTGCCACCGTGATGCTCACCGCACTGCCGTCCGAAAGGCGCTGCGGGCTGCTCTGGATGGTGCCCTTGCCCATGGTGGTGGTGCCCACCAGACGTGCACCGTTCATGGTGCGCAGGCTGGCGGCAAACAGCTCTGCGGCGCTGGCGGTGTTCCCGTTCACCAGACAGACGATGGGCAGGTCTACCCTGCTCTCGTTGTCACTGCTGCCAATGATCGTGCGGTTGCCGTTCTTATCCTCAGCATAAGCCACCGTGCCCTCCGGAGCGATCAGGTCGATGCAGCTGACGGCATCATCCAGCACGCCGCCGCCGTTGTCCCGCAGGTCGAACACAAAGCTCTGCGCCCCGCTGGCGGTCAGGGAACGGATGGCATAATCCAGTTCACTGGGCGTGCTGCCGTCGAACTGGCGGATCTTGATGTAGCCCACGCTGTCCAGCATCTGGTAATCCACGGTGGTGCTGGTATAACCGGAGTGGGTCAGGTCTGCCGTTTTGGAGGCCGCTTCGCTGTTGAGCCATGTCACATTGACGGTCGTACCGGCTTCGCCCTGCAGGCGGGCCTGCACAGCGTCCACGCCGGAAAGGCTCTTCACCTCGGTGCCGTCAATGGCGGTGATGTAGTCCCCTGCCACGATGCCGGCCTCCTGTGCAGGCGAGTCCTCGTAGACCTTGGTCACCTTTGCATAACCGGTCTGGTCGATGCCCAGCTCCACACCAATGCCCATCACCTTGCCGCTCTGCTGATTCATCAGCTCCGTATAAGCATTGGCACTGTAGTAGCGAGCGTACTTGTCGCCCGTGCCCAGCAGGTAGCCAGCCGTCAGGCGGTCGTACAGCACTGTTTCGTCGATGGGATAGTAGTCGTTGCTGCGCACATAGCGGTCCACTTCGGCCACCTTGTTGTACATGCTCTCCTTTTCCTTCACGCTGCTGACAGTGCTGTCAAACAGCCGCATGGCGATCAGCATGGTGATGGAAAAGGTCACGGTCATAGCCAGGATCACAATGGTGACGGCCATGCCTACAGAGATCTTACGGTTCATGCCTTGCTCCCTCCTGTCAGAACAGCAGCATCATCAGCACACTGCCCAGCAGCGAAAGTGCAAACACGCCTGCCAGCAAAAGGCAGCCGATGCGCAGCAAACGCTTATGTTTTTGTTCGTTCATAGAATACCAGACTCCTTATAAATACACTCAGTTGTGCGGGAACGGGATATAACCGCGCGGATTGACCGCATTGGCCTTGCTGCCGCCCTTCCAGACCTCCAGATGCAGGTGGTTGCCGGTAGAGTTGCCGGTAGAGCCAACGTAGCCGATCAGCTCGCCCTGCTTGACATACTTGCCTGCGCTGGTGGCGACCGACCTCATGTGGCCGTACAGGGTGCTGTAGGCATTGCCGTCCGACATGCTGCCGTGATAGATGATGACATAGTTGCCATAGCCGCCGCTGGACCAGCCTGCCACCTGCACATAGCCGCTGGCGGCTGCGTAGATGGGCGTACCGCCCGGGGCCGCCAGATCGATGCCGGCATGCAGCTTGTTGACGCCGGACACCGGATTCTTGCGCCAGCCGTACTCGCTGGAAACGCGGGTATAGCTCTTCAGCGGGCAGGCAAAGCCGGTAAAGCTCAGCTGCGGCTTACTGGATGCAGCCGCTGCGATCAACTTCTGGATCTCTTTTTTGACTGCCTCATAGTTCAGCTCGTCCGATTCAATGGCCGCCTGCGCTGCCTTCTGGGCCTTCTGGGCGTCCTGTGCAGAGAGCTGTGCCGCAGAGATGCTGCTGTTCAGCTCGCTCTGCTTGGCCTTCATCTGGTAGTTCTGGGTATCCAGCTCTGCCTTCTGGCTCTTCAGCTCCTTGCGCTGGGCTTCCAGCTCCACCTTATCCGCTTCCAGAGCGCTCTTGGCAGCCTTCATATTGTCCATAATCTCGGTATCTTTGATGGAGATATCCTGCATGACCTCGTTGAAGGTCAGCAGCTCATACAGGTCGTTCACCGCGCTCAGCATGGCCACACTGCCGCCATCGCGCAGCTCCTGCATCGCCGCCATATGCTTTTTGAAATCGTCCCACTGGCCGTCGATCTCGGTCTGCTTCTGGGTGATCTCTGCTTCCTTGGCGCTGATCTTCTGCTCGGTCTGTCCGATGCTGTTCTGCACCGCCGCGATCTGAGTGCTCAGCACACTGATCTGAGACTGAATGACGCCCACGCGCTCCTTCAGCTCACTTTCCAGCGCCTTTGCCGCAGTTTCCTTTTTCTTTGCGTCCGAAAGCTCCTTTTTGTGCTGGTCGATGGATTTGGAAAGGCTGTTCAGCTTGTTCTGCAGGCTGGCCATACTGGTGGCTGCCGTAGCCGGGTGAAAGCTTACGCTTGCCACAAGACACGCGGCTGCCAGACACAGGCTGACGCCCCGCAGCAGCTTACTGCGGGCAGGCTCCGGCCGGGCATGGCGCGGCGTGTAACCGGGCAGCTGAAGCCGGAAGGGCTTTGCATGAAGTGCTTTTTTCATGTGCGGCTCCTTTCCATCATACATTCAGGTGTTTGCGGATGGAGAACATGCTGCCCAGACCACCCACAACAGCACCGCCGATGAGGCTGTACGGGATGATGGTGGACCAGACGGCGCTCACCGGCACAAGGGCCTGACCCATGATCATTTCCCATACGCCGCCCAGACCATCGGAGGCCTGCACCATATAGGAGTAGCCGCCCAGACTGATCGCTGCAGTGAGTGCACCGGAGATCAGGCCCATGGCCAGACCCTCCACAAAGAAGGGCAGGGTGACAAGGCTGTTGGTGGCGCCCACATACTTCATGATCTCGATCTCGCGGCGGCGGGCAAACACGCTCAGGCGGATGGTGCTGCCCACGGTGATGATGCTGACCACCATCAGCACCAGCACGATACCGCGGCCCACTTTGGTAACAGAGCGCTGCACCTGCACAAAGACATTGGTCATTTCCACCGGGGCGGTCACGCTGTATACGCCCTGGATGGTCTGCATCTTCTTGCTCATCGCCTCCATCTGGCTCAGGTCTGCGATGGAGACGCGGTAATTGGCTTTGAAGGGGTTGTCGTTTTCAAACTCGTCCCACAGGGAGGAGTAATCTTCCATGTAATTGCGGTAGGTGTTCAGCACGTCCTGCTTGGAGACGAACTGCACATTGGTCACGCCGGGCATGGCAGACAGCTTTTCGCCCACAGCCTGAGCGGTGGCATCGTCGCACTCCGGGTCCAGATAGACCACGGTCTCGTTCTGGCTGCCCAGATAGTTGACCATGCTGTCCACGTTCACCTCTGCAAGGCTTGCAAAGGTGTTCAGGGTCATACAGACGCTGAGGGACAGGATGCACACAAAGGTCATGGCCCAGTGCTTGCCCAGATTGCACACGCCGCGCCGGACCAGGAAAAAGAAGGTAGAAGGTCTCATCATACGGTGGCCGCCTCCTTTTCTGCAGTGTTTTCCGGTTCCAGCTCGGTCTCAAACAGGCGCTCCCGGTGCTCTTCCCGCTCCCGGATAGCTTCCTTATCGGCAGGCACGTCCGAAATGATGCGGCCCTTTTTCAGGGTAACGACCCGCTGATGGAACTGACGCACCAGCTCGTGTTCATGGGTGACGACCACGACAGTGATGCCCATTCCGCTCACCCGCTCCAGCAGCTCCATCATTTCCAGACTCAGCTCCGGGTCGATGTTGCCGGTGGGCTCGTCCGCAATGACCAGCTTGGGGCCGTGGGCAAGTGCACGGGCCACAGCCACGCGCTGCTGTTCGCCGCCGGAAAGGGTGTCCGGGTAAGCCTTGGCCTTATCCTCCAGATGCACCAGTTCCAGCATGTACTCCACACGGTCACGGATCTCCTTGCGCTTGACATTGGTGACATGCATGGCAAAAGCGATGTTCTCGTACACGGTCATGGTGGGGATCAGGCGGAAATCCTGAAAGATAATGCCCATCTGACGGCGCAGATACGGCACCTGATGGCGGCGCAGCCGGGCAACATCCTTGCCCAGCACAGTCACCTTGCCTTCGCTGGGCAGCTCCTCGCGCAGCAGCAGCTTGAGCAGGGTGGATTTGCCTGCGCCGGAATGGCCCAGCAGGAACACGAACTCGCCATCGTCCACATGGAGGCTGATGTCGTCCAGTGCAAGCGGTCCGCCCCGTTTATATTCCTTGGAAACGTGTTCTAAATCGATCATAGGGTAATATTAGCTCCTGACATTAAAATCTGTTTTCACAGCAAAAAGAACCGGCCAGCATCGGTTGCGAGCGGCCGGTTCTGCACTGCAGGCAGAGCCTGCAGCCTATTAGTATTTGGCCGGATTGTTGGACAGGTACTTTTTGACCATCAATGCTACCTTGAAGACGATAGCATCGTCGAACTCACGCAGATCCAGGCCAGTCAGCTTTTTGATCTTTTCCAGACGATACACCAGCGTGTTGCGGTGCACGAACAGGCCGCGGCTGGTTTCCGACACATTCAGGTTGTTCTCAAAGAAGCGCTGGATGGTGAACAGGGTCTCCTGATCCAGGCTCTCGATGCTGCCCTGCTTGAACACCTCACGCAGGAACATCTCGCACACGGTGGTGGGCAGCTGATAGATCAGGCGTGCAATGCCCAGATTATCGTAGCGGATGATCTGCTTTTCGGTGTCGAACACCTTGCTCACTTCCATGGCGATCTGTGCTTCCTTGAAGGAGGTAGCCAGATCCTTCACATTGGAAATGGGGGTGCCGATGCCCACCACAGCCTTGATGTAGTGCTCGCCGGACAGGGTATCCACGATGCTGGCAGCCAGCTTTTCCATATCCGTGCGGTCGATGCCCTTGCGGATCTCCTTGACCAGCACCGTATCCGTCTCGCTGATGTTGAACACAAAGTCCTTCTGCTTGTCCGGGAACAGGCTGCTGACCACATCGTAGGCGGAGATGTCGCCGCCGGAAGTCACACGCACGATGAACACCACGCGGGAAACGTCGGTGGCAAAGTGCAGCTCACGGGCCTTGGCATAGATATCGCCGGGCAGGATATTATCCAGCACCACGTTCTTGATGAAGTTGGACTTATCGAACTTCTCATCGTGGTACTGCTTGATGCTCTGCAGGCTGATGGACAGCATGGCGGCAAACTGACCAGCCGTCTCGTCCACGCCCTCCACGAACACTGCGTAATCGTTGTGCTTGGCGCTGGAGAACTGCTGATAGGTGTAGCCATCGCGCACGAAGCGGTCCCCCGCCGTCAGGCGCTCTGCCATGAAGCCCTCGCGCACCTCGCCGATCAGGTTCAGCTCCGAGCAGGAAATAACAGCGCCGGTCTCATCCACCACGCCGACCACCCGGTTGATCGCATCTTTCATCTGGTAGATCACGCTTTGAAATACTCTATTGGCCATAATGGATACCCCTTTTCCTCGTTTGTGCAAACCGCAGCGGCAGCCGGTCGTGATTTTCAACAATTTAGCTGCATTACATTTTATATTTTACACAAAAGAATTTACTTTTGCAACATATTTCAACAAAAAAGATAGTTTTTTCTTGTGAATATTATCTCTCGGGGGTTTTTCAAGCCAAAAAAGTGCCTTTTTGCGTGGTTCTGGCCTCTATTTTACCGGCAAAATGTGTTGCTTTTTTGAAATCCGGGTGAAAAGCGCACCCTCTCAGATGGTAATTTTTGACACTTCTTCGGCAGAAAGCTCCCGCCACTGCCCCGGTGCAAGGGCCGCATCCAGCGCAAGGCCGCCGATGGCGTCCCGGTGCAGGCCGTTCACGCCTGCGCCGTACACGCCGAACATCCGCTTGATCTGGTGGTAGACCCCCTGCCGCAGCACCACCCGCACGGTCAGGCCGTCGGCAGAAAGGGCCGTGACCTCCGCAGGCGAAAGCGCTGTGCCGTCCGCCAGCGTGACCCCGGCGGCAAAGCCGGTGCGCATCTCCTCGGTCAGCGGCGTGTCCAGCACCACGGTGTAGGTCTTGGAGACGTGGCGCTTTGGAGCAAGGATGTCGTGGGCAAAGGTGCCGTCATCGGTCAGCAGCACAAAGCCGGTGCTGGTCTTGTCCAGCCGCCCTGCCGGAAACAGCTGCCGCCGCGGGTAAGCGTCCCCCACCAGATCCACCACGGTGGTGTCCCGCTTGTCCGTGGAAGCGCTCACCACCCCCTCGGGCTTGTTGAGCATCAGGTACACAAACTGCTGGTAATTCAGGGCTTTGCCGTCCACGGCCACAGTGTCACTTTCTTTGAGCTGGGTGTCCCCTTTTTTGCAGACAGCACCGTTCACCTGCACCCGCCCTTTGGAAAGCAGCGCCTTGGCCTCGCTGCGGGTGCACTGGGCCGTCTCGGCTAAGTATTTATCCAATCGCATGTGTATCGCTTTTCCTCCGATTTTTACAGGTCTTTTTCCAGCGTTGCCTTCATCGTCTCATAATCCGGATACCCCATCACCACATACTCCTCCGACTCATAGATCACATCCTCTGGCTGAAGGTTCTGCTTCCATGGGTTATCCTCAAATTCTTCCCGTGAGAACAGCACAAATACCTTTCCGGCCGGTCTTTCGGTGTCGTGGCTGGTAAGCTGGAGCCACGGATATATCTTGTCCACATCCGGCCCATGCTTCTGCCATCCATCCCCATAGTCGCACCAGCACCAGACTTCGAGCTCCGCATCGGAAAGTTCCGTCAGGACGTTCGCATTCCAAAAGGTAGCATAACCATTTGCATAGCCATCGTTCACCAGTTCTTCTGATACTGCACGAAGTCCAGCATTCTTGTCCACGCTTCCAACACGCAAAAGCACAAACAGACTCCATGCTGCCACAAGTACGACCCAGCCGCCAAGAAACTTCTGTTTGCGTTCCGCATCTCCCCGCAGTTCCTGAAAAGCCACTGCAATTAGAGGAATGGTCAGAACATTGGTCGGCAGGCTGTAGCGAACTATCAGCTCCATGTTCGTCACGCAGTACAGCACGATATACGCAGCATAGGCCGCCAGCGTGCAGCTCACCAGACGTCTATACCGTGCGCTTGCTTTGGATGTAAAACCGCCCGCGATGCACAAAACGGTAAGGCTGACCCAGCCAATGCTGACTACGCTGCTGACCAACTGAAGCGGCAGACTTGTGCCAACATTTTCCAGTCCGAATGCTGCAAAGGAAAAGCCTATAATGTCTTTCAGCCGCTCTATCTGGGACATGTCGATCCGAAGATCATCCCACTTTTGAAAATGGTATCTCTGATGCAGATAAAATACATTGACCGCATAGCCGCCAAGTGCACCAAAGGCCGAGGTGACCACCGCATAGAAAAACTGCTGGCCGCGTTGTCGATTCGTCCGGTTCAGCAATTCCACCAGTGCCGCAAGCCCCAGTGGGAAATACAGTTCCAAGATCATTCGGGGGCCGCCCATGCCCGCCAGCACAGCCAGAATGACCGAACCTGCCAGACTTAGCCACTTTTTTCTGCCGTTGCTCTGATGGTACATTTCATTCAAGCCAAGCGCTGCAAACTCGATTGCAATATGCGGAATATAATAACCGCCCATCAGAACAAAGTTGAAATAATCCTGTGAAAAGGGCGATAGCAGCAGGATCGACAGCAGCAGAAAATACTCAGTGCATCGAAACTGGCGGCACAGAAAGTAAAAGGCTGCAAGCATAATGCCCCAAAAACAGACAGTCGCTGCCATTCTTACCAGATGCCAGTTGTTCATCAGCTTAAAGAAAAATGCATAGATGATCTGCGTATTCAGTACGCGCAGCTCTGTCGAATAGTGCCAATGGGGCGTGAGGACTGCGCTTTCCCGGGCAAGCAGCTGGCCTAAGATCATCTCGCTGGACATATCAGAGTCCAGCAGCCGGTCGATCCTTCCGTTCAGATACAGCAGCAGGAACAGAAGCTCCAGCACAAGGGCAGCTCCTATGAGAAGCTGCTTTTTTGTTTCTTTTTTCATATTTCCTCCACACAGCAGATTTTCTTCTATAATAATGCCATAGCTGGTTTCTTTTGTAAAGACAAAAAGGCCGCCGCAGATGCGGCGACCTTCCCAACTGGCCAGATGCCCCTATGATATATATGGAGTTCGGCCACATGGGCAGCTGACAACAGAAAAACGTGATTTCAGTCCCCATCCGGCCAAATTGGCCACATGGGAAACTGTTCGATCAAGCGTCACTTTTCTCCATGTGGACAAATATTCAAAGTAGTAATGACCTTACGATATGGCCAATCTGGCCACATGGCGCATTATCAGACGCTCAGGCTTGCGTGCTGCTCCACGGCGTCGGGGTTGGCATCGAAGATGGGCTGCAGCACATTGGCGATGAACTCCTCCACCTGCTGCGGTGCACGGCCCACAAAGTTCTCCGGCACAAGGCCCGCCACGATCTCCTCGCGGGTCAGGCCAAAGGCCGGGTCGGCAGCAATGCGGTCCACCATATCGTTGGGCAGGCCCTCTTCCTTGACCTGCTTGCCGGCGGCGATGGCGTGCTGGCGCAGGCGCTCGTGCAGCTCCTGACGGTTGCCGCCCTTTTCCACAGCCTGCATCATGATGTTCTCGCTGGCCATGAAGGGCAGCTCTGCCATCAGGCGGCTGCGCACCACCTTGGGGTACACCACGATGCCGTCGGTGACATTGAGCATGATGTTCAGGATGGCGTCGGTGGCAAGGAAGCCCTCAGCCATGGCGACACGCTTGTTGGCGCTGTCGTCCAGCGTGCGCTCAAACCACTGGGTGCCGGTGGTAAAGCTGGGGTTCAGCACGTCCACCATCAGATAGCGGGCAAGGGCGCAGATGCGCTCGCAGCGCATGGGGTTGCGCTTGTAGGGCATTGCGGAGGAACCGATCTGGTTCTTCTCGAACGGCTCTTCCATCTCCTTGAAGTTAGCGAGGATACGCAGATCGTTGCTGAACTTGGAGCAGCTCTGTGCGATTCCGCCGAGGGTAGCCAGAACCTGGCTGTCCATCTTTCTGGAGTAGGTCTGACCGCTGACGGGAACGCATGCGTCGAATCCCATCTCCTCAGCGATGGACTTCTCCAGCGCCTTTATCTTCGCGCTGTTGCCCTTGAAAAGCTCCACGAAGCTTGCCTGGGTGCCGGTGGTGCCCTTCTGACCGAGAAGCTTGAGGTGGGAAATGCGGTACTCCACTTCCTCAAGGTCCATCATCAGCTCGTTTATCCACAGTGTGGCACGCTTGCCAACGGTGGTCAGCTGCGCCGGCTGGAGGTGTGTGTAGGCAAGGCAGGGCTGATCCTTGTGCTCGTTTGCGAAGCCTGCGAGGTTGTTGATGACGTTGAGCAGCTTCTTCTTGACCAGCAACAGCGCGTCGCGCATAACGATGACATCGGTGTTGTCGCCTACATAGCAGGAGGTAGCCCCCAGATGGATTATGCCCTTCGCCTTGGGGCACTGCTGTCCGTATGCGTAAACGTGGGACATTACGTCGTGGCGCACCAGCTTCTCGCGCTCTTCAGCCACGTCGTAGTTGATATCGTTGATGTGGGACTCAAGCTCGTCTACCTGCTCCTGGGTAACGGGCAGACCCAGCTTCATCTCGCCCCTTGCGAGAGCGACCCACAGGCGGCGCCATGTGGAAAACTTCTTGTCCGCAGAGAAGATGTACTGCATCTCCTTGCTCGCATAGCGTGTGCAGAACGGGCTTTCGTAGGTGGAATAATCTCTTGACATAGTTGTATCTCCTTAGCTGTTTGGATTTAGTACTAAATATACTCTTTTATTTTATCACAAAACGTCGATTTATACAAGTGTTTTTTTGCAATTAGAGCAAGGATTCTGCGGAAATATACGCGTGAATGAATCCTGTCGGGCGGCGCATAATATTTTCATCAGAATATGTTCCGCAGCCTCGCACTTTGTTGATATTGCACAAATATATAAGATAATTACTCCAACGTTTTGTCTATTCAGTACCTTGCAAAACAAAATACCTTGTGGTATAATTAGACCATGGAACCGGGAAACCGATGTTCCGATTTTTTAGAGCAGGCTACCTTGCAAGACAAAGTACCTTGAAAGGCAAGGATACCGGAGGTGAAAAATGAACTCTCAGCTGAAACGCGGAACACTGGAGCTGTGCGTTCTTTCAATTCTATGCGACAGCGACTGCTACGGCTACGAACTGGTGAACAGGATATCCGGCTGTATGCAGATGACGGAAGGGACGATATATCCGCTGATGAAGCGCCTGAAGGACAACGGGCTGATAGATTCCTACATAGTGGAATCGCAGGAGGGTCCGCCGCGTAAGTATTACAGGATAACAGACAGCGGACGGGCGGAAAAGGACACGCTCCTGAAAGAATGGTTTGAGTTTGTAGACAGCATTAACGCGCTGCTGAAAGGGGAACAGACAGAATGATCGCAAAAAACAAGGGAGATTTCCTGTACCAGCTTCACCACGAACTGCACAGGATAGGCATTGACAACGATGAAGAGATCTTTGCGGACTTCGAGGAGCACTTCAAGGAAAGCCAGGAGGCAGGCATGTCCGAAGAGGAAACCTGCGAAAAGCTCGGCGACGTAAAAGAGATCGCCCGGAACTACCTGGATATACCCAGCACCCGGCTGAACTCCATCGTGGCGGACGCAGTGGCAAACCAGCGTGTTTCGCTGACGAAGCCAGGCGAGAAGCTCCCGGCGGACCTTTCGCTGGTGGAGCAGGAAAAGGCGGATCCCGCGCCGGAACAGCCTGCAATCCGGGAATACACCCCGGAGCACATCGCCCAGGAGCCGGAAACTCCGCAGGCGTCCGTACCGAAGATAGACCTCAACAAGGAAACCGTCCGGGAATTCACGCCCGAGCATATAGCCACCGAGCCGGAAGCGCCGGGCGCTCCCCGGGAATTCACCCCGAACCACATCGCTCCGGAGCAGCCTGCGCCGGACTCCGGCAGCCGGGATACGCGCTACCAGTACCGCACCGGCAGCGCCCCGAAGCAGAACAGCAGCGAGGCTTTCTCCAGCGTTCACCGCTGCGAAATGCCGCAGCAGAACGATATCCCCAAGGCAGGAAAGTACGCGGACAAGGGCGGATTCAAGTTCACCGACATCAAGGGACTGAAGCCGAACGTCAATGTCGGCAGGCTGATAGGCTGTATCATGCTGGACCTGTTCCTGTGGTCGTGGCTTATTCCGATGGTGGTGTCGATCATATTCGGCGTATGCGTCAGCGGCTCCGTCGGGCTTGTAGTAGGCGGATTCGCGCAGCTGGGCAACGGCTACTTCCACGTCATCAGCAGGATACTGCTGTGCTGCGGAATGGCAAGCGCCGGCGTGATAGTCGCATGTATCGGCTTCGGGCTGTGCAAGGCGGTATTCCACTGGATAAAGAGCATTGTAATAAGCCACATCAAGGCTGTTTACGACCTGTAAGGAGGGCGGCAGAATGAAAGTATTACTGAGAATATTCATACCGCTTGGTATCCTGTCGTTCATCGCATTCGGTATCTCAATTCCGATACTCGGCACCAACGGCGACTGGGACGACAGCTATACGGTGAGCGATTCCATGGAACTGACTGAACCCTTTAACAGCATTGACATCGACGTGGGCGCATACGACTGCACCGTGAAGCCCTACTCCGGCTCGACCGTGAAATTCACCGTCACCGGGGATACCACTCACAACATTAGGGCAAAGATATCCGGCGATACGCTCTCGGTGTATCATTCCGGCTGGAAATTCGGCTGGTTACGGGGATTCGACATCTTCTCCTGGACAAGTAGCATAAAAGTAGAGGTTCTGGTCCCGGAGCAGCAATATGAATCCCTGACGGTATACACCGGAGCAGGAAACGCAGTGATAAAGAATATTACAGCAAAGCAGGTCGATCTCGGCGTGGGAGCAGGCAAGCTGGAATACACTCAGCCCGACATCGTTACCGATGAACTCCGCATTGACGTATCCGCCGGAAAGCTCATTGCCAAGAACGCCGCTACCAAAAATTATTCCATCGACGTCAGCGCAGGCGCGACGGAAGTTTACGGGCTGACGGGAGCAGGAAGCATAGACGTTTCCGCAGGCTCCGCCAAGGTATATCTCGCGGAACTTAACGGCGACTGCGGCATAGACGTCAGCGCGGGCAGCGTGACATTCGGTATCCCGGAATACTCTTCCGCAACGATAAATTGCAGCAAGAGCGCTGGTTCCATCAACTTATCCGCATTCGGACTTAACAGAAACGCAAATGACGATGAAGTTGTAACATTCAACGGCGGCAAGTACAATATCAATGCAGACGTATCCGCCGGCAGTATAAGAATAACCAACGCAAACCAGGAATCCACCGGCGAAATCACCACCGCTACCTATGCCGCAGCAAGCGACTGCGAAGAGACGTTTATCGACACAACATACAGCACATCCGAAGCTGCGTGAAAATAACCACAACAGATTCTGAAAGGAGTAATCATCATGGCAGACAAGCAGACCTACACATTTTCCAACGAGATAGACACAGTAGAAGTCAGCTCCCTGGGCGCGAAAATAATCGTTATCCCCCAGGAGCGCGAGGACATTTACGTTGAATACGACAACCCGAAGAACACACCGGAATTCTGCGCCGTGCTCTCCGGCAAGACCCTCACCCTCAAGGAGAGCTTCAGCTTCAGCATATTCGGCAACAAGCCGGCGGAGGGCTACACCATCACCGTATTCCTCCCCCTCAGGACCTTCGAGAACATCAGAATAAAGACCGCCAGCGGCGGCGTGGAAGTCGGCGAGGTTTCCGCCGAGAATTTCACCCTCAATACCGCCAGCGGCAACATCAACATCAACGCTTTCTTCAATAACGTGAAGCTCCAGTCCGCCAGCGGAAACATCACGCTTACAAATCCCCTGGCAGATAACCGGGACGTGGTTTCCCTCGACAAGGAAGAGGCACCGGTTTATACCGCACAGTCCCTCAGCGTATGCACGGTCAGCGGCAACGCCACCGTATCCGGCTACCGCACCGAGCTTTTCACCGTGCACTCCGTATCCGGAAAGACCGCCATTGACGGTATCTCCGGCAGAGGGCAGGTCTCCGTCACCAGCGGCAGCGTGGATATTTCCTACGCCGAATGGAACAACGACCTCAGCGTCAGCCTTATCAGCGGAAACGTAAAGGTGACACTCCCCGAGAACTCCGGCGTTGCGCTTACCGTAAACGGAGTTTCCGGCTCAGTGCGCACAGACCTTGGTCAGGCAAAGGGCAGCTTCATGTGCCGCCGTGTTGCTGCGGCGGCGCAGGGAAAATAATTCTTCACGGATAGTCCGCCACAGGCTTGAAACTGAAGATATGATAATCCCCCCGGTCACTGTGATGACGACAGTTTCCGGGGGGATATTTGATTATGGGAACCTTTTCACTCAAACGAGGGAGTAAACCTTATACAAAAACGTCGATCTGCACGCCGGACATCACCTTCAGCGCCCTCTTGTGCGCTTCGGGATCGGCGGCTGCGCACGCGTCAGGATCCACGCACACCCGGCTCTCCGGCAATGCCGCCCTGGCAATAACCGCATTGGATATCACGCAGATATCCGTTACCAGACCGCACAGCTCGACCTCCTCCGGGGAGAGCCTTTTCAGCAGGCCCGCAAGTTCCAGCGAGCCGAACGCCGGCTTCTCGATGATGATATCCTCCGGGCGGACCGCCTGCGCCACTCCGCCGTAAAGTCCGTGACCCGGCGTGCCTTTGATACAGTGCGGTATCGGGAGCTTTCTGCCCTCGGCAGTGCTGAGATAATCCTCGCCGTGGGTGTCCAGCGTGAACACCACCTGTCCGCCATTCCGGCGGCAATCCTCTATCTTGCCGAGGATCACCGGCTCCAGCTTCTCCGCCCCCGGGAATCCCAGGGCGCCGCTCACGAAATCCACCTGATAATCTACTACGACCAGTGCTTTCATACTACCTCACTTTTTCTTGCGCAGGGCGTTCTTGCCCCAGTTCTCTATAACACGCACCTGACCGCGCTCCACCGCGAGGGAATTCGCAGGAACATTCTTCGTGATGGTGGAGCCTGCGGCAGTTGTCGCATTCTCCCCCACCTCCACCGGGGCGATGAGATTCGTGTTGCACCCGATGAACGCGTGATCGCCTATCTTCGTGCGGAACTTGTTTATTCCATCGTAGTTCGCGGTGACGCAGCCGCAGCCGAAATTAACTCCCCTGCCAACGTCGCTGTCGCCGACGTATGTTAGGTGAGCCACCGCAGTATTCACGCCGATGTCGCTGTTCTTTATCTCAACGAAATCACCGATCTTGACACCCTCGCGGATCGTGGTTCCGGGGCGCAGCTGCGCGAACGGACCTATCTTGACGTTGTTCTCCACAGTGGAATCATACGCCTGGACGTTGTTCAGCTGAACGTTGTCGCCGATGGTGCAGTTCTCGATGTGGGAATTTGCGCCGATTGTGCAGCCCTTTCCGATGGTGGTATTCCCGAGTATAGTCGTGTTCGGGAGTATCGTGGTGTCGCAGCCTATCTTCACATCGGCGCCGATAATTATGCCGTCCAGCGTGATGAAGCTTACGCCCTCGTCCATAAGCTGGCTCAGCTTGCGAAGTCTTGCCAGTTGGTTAAGCTCCAGCAGTGCGCCCCGGGTATTCGCCCCCAGCACGATATCCGGATTTGCGGACTTGTACGCCGTGCGGCGCTCCATCATCTCCACGCAGTCGGTGAGGTAGTACTCCCCGGCGGCGTTGTTGGTGGAGAGCTTCGGGAGAGTTTCCAGGAGCTTCTGTGCGCTGAACCAGTATGCGCCGCTGTTCACCTCGCATATTCCGGCTTCCTCCGGGGAACAATCCTTCTGTTCGCGTATTGCGGAGAAATCCCCGTTCCTGCGGATTATCCTGCCGTAGCCGGTCGGGTCGTCTATCTCTGCGGAGATTACTGTGACGCTGTTGCCCTCTTTTCTGTGCAGGGCGAGCGCGTCGTATATTGTCTTTGCGTCGATGAACGGAGCGTCGCCGTTTAAAACGAGGACATCGCCGCCGTTGCTTTCAATAAAGTTTCCCGCCTGCAAAACGGCGTGACCTGTTCCGAGTCTCTCGCTCTGGAGCACGGTATCGCAGCTGCCTGCAAGG